>Ga0182742_1000262_pt1 | contig 94891 bp, 92 predicted proteins | sample eDN5th37CBELigMG_FD_128880 | JGI IMG/M metagenome (GOLD analysis project Ga0182742, IMG submission 128880) | Enriched Miracle-Growth compost microbial communities from Emeryville, California, USA - eDNA 5th pass 37_C BE-Lig MG (version 2)... ...
AGGATCTCTCCACCAGTTGCCTGTCAGCTACGAGGCGACTTGGCTCTTACCTCGGTTGGACTTTCACCAACTAGCAATTAACGGCTTGCTGGGCGCGCTGGCCGCTGAAAGCGTGTTCCGCCTTTTCCGTTCCCGGCTTGGTGAAGATCCCAAATGCCTTCGCTTTTTTCTCCTTTTTCCTCGACCAGCTGCGGGTATGTCACTCAACTGGTTAAAACATAATCACGTCAATGATCTGTATATATCTTCTGTATACTTCGTAATGGCTGCATCGTAATCCGGGTACTTATATCCGAGACTTGTTGACACAGCTTTAGAGTATTTTCTAAATAACTCGTAACATGTGAATAAAGACTGCCACATTTCCTCATACCCACACTCAGAATAGGTTGAGAGGAGTTTCTCCCAATCTTCCTTTGGTAGGTACTGATCGATAAATTTATAGTTTTTCCCTACACTAAAAGTGAAGCCTTGCTCGGTTCCAATTTGCCAAGTCATCATTCTTAATAGATTCGGTCTCGCAATCTCGTGCAGATGGTCAATGGCAAACAGGATTTCTTTTCTGGCTAGCCCTTTTACTACGTACGTGGAAACCATCCAGAATTCATTGCAACAATCATCGAATTCTCTAGCAGTTGGCTTTTTGATCCAATATTGACGATCATCTGCGGTCACTTCCTCTTTCATGAGAGCATCCTTATCGAGCAATACCTCAACTAAGCCGTCGCTCTTGGCAAAATAATCTTCCACTTCGTTAATTGGAATTAGTGTTAGATCTACTTTAATTCCATCCTCAAATAGCATTAAATAGGAAAACCAATTCCCCAGTTCTGACGGAAAAAGCTCCATATCCTCAGGTTTTTGCATCATCAGACGATTCCCAAAGATGTCAAGCCATTGATCATTCTCCTTGAAAGAATCCATATCTGTTACAAAGTATGAAATATCGTAGTCTTGGAAGGTATCTGGAGGAATATTTTTGTTTGTACGCGACCCTTCCAACGTTGCCAATCGAATTCTATCGTCATTCCTAGCAACATCAATCAGGATATTCATCATTTCTTGTTCACTTCTCAATACGGTAGTCCTCCGCTTCCATTCTATTTCTTTTGCAGCCTTCGCTTATTTCCCGTTTTTCCTCGACCAGCTTAGCGATAACCAAAGGTAAAGGCCAATTCCCCCGAAGGTAATCCACGGACTTATCATTAGCTGTGCTTCGTGTGTCAATGGCGTCAGACCCAGGAGAAAATCGGGCAGTGTCAACAATGCTACAACAATGAGGAGAATCCATGTTTTTGCCCAAAAGGACGCGCCGATGATAAAGAGTGCCGTAATTCCTCCGATGATCAGGCTTGCCGTACTGCCAAAATGAATCACGGGAGTATCGATGGTTCGATTGGCGTAGATCAGCCCTACAAACAATGCGATGGGCAGGATCATGATCGCTGTTACGAGCAATCCTTGTTTTTTTATCGATGGATTTGCTGCAGATATATATTTGAACCCCGTTGCAATAGCAGCAATAAATACAGCGCCGATAAAAAGATGTCCGACGATTTCCAGGACAGAATAGGAGAGATCTCCCTTCATTAAGTCCGAGAAAATCGTAAACGAAAATGACCCGAAAACAATGAGGCTAATCGTTTTGATCCATGATCGATAGTCGGTGGCCATTTCATTGGAGACCATCTCCATATATTCCTTCGGTGATTTTCCAATGATTTTTTCAATCGGCTTTCCGTTTTTTTCTGCTTCGAATAAATGAACCTCCAATTCCTCCACGATTTCTTCGATTTCATCCGAATGTTTTCCGCTGGAGAATAAGTATAGGCGTAAATGATCCAGGAATTCCCTGCTTTTATCAGACAGCTTCAACTCACTATTCATCCGTCTCATCTCCTTTTGGGTGTTCTGAATTCGATTCATGGCGCAACACCCTGTTTACATTGGTTTGCAAATAGTTCCATCTCTCGATAAACATTTCTAACTCTGCCTCGCCCTTCGGTGTAAGGGAATAGTACTTCCTTCTTGGGCCCGCCGTTGATTTTTTCAGAGTTGTCGTAACCAATTCTTCTTTTTGCATTCGCATCAGCAATGGATAAATCGTCCCCTCGCTGAAGGAATGAAAACCGTAGCTTTCCAGTTTTTCTGCCAACTCGTAACCGTATACTTCTTTATCCTTGATAATCGCCAGTAAACAACCATCGAGAATTCCTTTCAGCATCTGTGTTGTCGACAAATTCTCTTTCACCTCCCCAATACCTTGCAATACAAGAGTAATGATGACAAGCATTCCCTTGCATTACATGATACTTCATCCAGTATAGCGTCATTAGTCTTGCAATGCAAGGTATAGCTCTTGCCCATTTTGCAGGTCCTTGGCCTTACCCCATAAAAAAGCACCCGCCCGATGTGACTGCTCAGCATCAGACAGGTGCGGTTCTCGTATTTCGATGTACTGCTAACTCCTATACTTCCTCGATCAATCGCGCCAGCAGGGCTGTGCGGATCGGCACTTCCGACAGCTCCACGAACTCGTCCGGGGAGTGGGCGAAGCCGCCTCTCGCTCCCAATCCGTCCAGCGTCGGGCTGCCGCACGCAGCGGCAAAATTCCCGTCGCTTACACCGCCGGTCCCCGACTCTTGCAGGGGAAAGCCCAGCTCGTCGCGGCTGATGGTCTGTGCGAGTGAAAACAGTCGGTCGGTCTCCTCTGTCCGCTCCATCGGCGGACGGCGAATGCCGCCTGATACCTGGATGCTCGCTCCGGCAAGCTGCGGTTGAAGCGTACGGACAACTTGCTCGATGCGGTTGGCCTCTGCCATGGTCATGAAGCGCACATCCACCTCTGCCTCTGCAAAATCCGCCACCACATTGGAGCCGATCCCGCCTTTGACCAGACCCACGTTGAGCGTCGTTCCTTTTTCGTAGTCCGTCAAGGAATGCACGAATTGGATTTGCCGCGACAGCTCTTCAATAGCTGAGACGCCATTCTGATGATCTACACCGGCATGGGAGGAGACCCCATGTGCGCGCAGGGTAAAATGTCCGCTCCCCTTGCGCCAGGTCTTCAGGGCGCCAAGCGGTTCACTCGGCGGCTCCAATACGAAGCTGGCAACCGAACGCCTCGCTTCCTGCTCTACCAACTCACGTGATGTCGGGCTGCCGATCTCCTCATCACTGCTGAGGATCAAGACGATTTTCTTGTCTGCAGGCAAACGGTTGAGCTGCACCAATCCCCGCAGCGCAAACATCGCCTGCAAGACACCCGCCTTCATATCGTACACACCAGGACCGTACGCCTTGCCATCTTGCACGCTGAATGGACGGCGAGCAGCTTCTCCTTCCGGCCACACCGTATCGTAATGACCGATGATGAGAATCTGCTTGTCGCCGTCTCCCACGGTGCAGCGAACCTGATCGCCATAGGTGGGATTGGCCACCAATTCTGCCTTGCCCCCGGTCAGTGCTTCGAACTGCTGTGCAAACCACTGCGCCATCACATCTCCCAGTCGCTTGTTCTTGGACGGGGAATCCATGTTCACCGAGGTTTCCAGTAGTTGGAGAAAGTGTTGCATGTTTGTTTCCATATACGTGTGCATTGACATATTGCCTCTTCCTTAATGTGATTGAGAATTAAGTCCGAACAGGCGCTCCAGTCCGTACACTTTTTCCAACAAGATGATGAACACGAGACTTAGCAGAATAACGACCGATGAGATCGATGCAACCAGCGGGTCAAGTGTCTCCTGCATGTAACTAAAGATCGCCAATGGCAATGTCGTCGTATCCGGTGCCACCAGGAACAACGAAACGGTCACATTGTCAAACGAAGTCAGGAAGGAGAAGATCATCCCCGAGGCAATCGCCGGACGCACGAGCGGCAGCGTAATGTCCCAGAACACGCGGAACGGATGGGCACCGAGCATATACCCGGCCTTCTCCAGCGTGTAGTCAAACGAGCTGAGACCGGTCAAGACCAGACGAACCACGTACGGAATCGAAATCAGGATATGTGCGAGCAAAAGACCCGTGAACGTCCCGGCTATCCCGATGCGCGTAAAGAACAGCAATGCGGAAATCCCGATAATCAGCGAGGGGACGGTCAACGGCGACAGCATCAGCGCGTTGATAAACCCGCTCCCGCGAAACTTGTATTTGGACAAGGCGAACGCTGCCAAGGTACCCAATACGGTCGCCAATATGGCAGACAAGGTCGCCAGCTTGATACTTGTCCAGAAGGAATCAATAAATTCCGGTCTGTCCAGAATCATTGAATACCATTTCCAGGAAAATCCTTCCGGAGGAAAAGCCAGATACCCGGCGGCTGTAAACGAGCTTGGAATAATGACCAAAAACGGCAGGTTGACCAAAATGATGATAATGAAGGTGATGAGCCCGAGCACATTGATCTTTTTCATGACGCAAACACCTCTTTGTACCTCTTGTTTTCGATCAGCTTCGTATACAGGCTCACCAAGACAATGGTGCTTCCCAAAAGCAGGAAGGCCAAGGCTGCACCCAGCGGCCAGTTCAGGGTCGACATGATTTGCTCATACGCCAGAACCGGAATCACTTTGACAGAGGTTCCCCCCATCAGGGCAGGCGTCACAAACGCACTCATCGACAAGCTGAACACCAAGGTCGTCCCAGCCACGATGCCAGGAAGACTAAGCGGCAGCGTCACCGAAAAGAAGGTGCGGGCACGCGAGGCACCCAGAATCGATGCTGCTTTGTTCAAAGAAGGATCGATCGAGTACAGGCTGGTAGCCAAAGCCAGTACCATGTAGGCGATAAAAGAGTCTGTAAGACCGATGACTACTCCCAATTCGTTGTACAACAGGCGCAAAGGCGTCTCGATCATTCCCAGCGCTATCAGCGTTTCGTTGATCCAGCCCTTCTCCCCGAGAACGACCACCCAGCCGAAGTTGCGGATGACTACACTGATCAGGTGCGGTGCCAGGATGCACATCGTGACAATCCCGCGCATTTTGCCAGTCGCCTGCGCCATGAACATCGCTACCGGATATCCCAGCAGCAAGGTGGCGAGTACAGTCCACAGACTCACGCGAATCGTCCGCCAGAGAATTTCCAGATAAAAGGTATCCTGGAAAAAGAGCGCGTAATTCTCCAGCGAAAAGGCTTGCTGCGCATCCTGAAAGCTAAGCAGCAGCATCAACAGCATGGGAATCACAAACACTCCCAGAAGTACGATCAAAGCAGGTGCCGTCAACAGCGTAACGGAAAGACGTCTGCTCATACGTCATCCCCTCTCCGTCGGCATGATCAGCACATCTTCTGCTTTCCAATAGCAGACAATGCCTTTTGCTGCTTCTTGCTCTGTAGCTTTGTCGATCAGCTTTTGCACTTTCACGGACAAGGTGTTTCCGCCCACTTTTACCTCGCATTCGGTATAAGAGCCCAGGAAGGACGCGATTTGCAGCTCGCCCTTCACATTGTTTTCTGCTTCGTTGGACTCCGTCGCGGACAATTGGATTTTCTCCGGCCGCACGAATGCGATGACTTTTTGATTCGGTGCAAATTTGCGAGTTTGCTTCGCTGCGTGAATCAGCAGCCCTTCATTTGTCCGTACAGTCAGGCGATCGCCGTTCACCTCGACGACCTCCCCTTCCAGACGGTTCGTTTTGCCGATGAAGGTATGCACGAATTCAGATGCAGGCTCATTGTAGATTTCCAGCGGTGTCCCGATCTGCTCGACAAAACCGTGGTTCAGCACGACGATGCGATCAGACAAAGACAACGCTTCTTCCTGGTCATGCGTGACGAAGATGGTCGTGACCCCGATCTCATGGTGGAGACGCTTCAGCTCATCACGCAGCTCTTCGCGCAATTTGGCATCCAGGTTGCTCAGCGGCTCATCCAAAAGCAGGAGGGAAGGCTCGATCACCAGAGCGCGGGCGATCGCGATCCGCTGGCGTTGTCCGCCGGAGAGCTGCTTCGGATAGCGGTCGGCTACATTCGGCAGCTTGACGAGAGAGAGGACGCGGTCGACCCGCTCCTTCATCTCCGCTTTGTTTACTTTTCTCAGCTTCAAGCCGTACGCGATGTTTTCCGCGACAGTCATGTGAGGGAACAGGGAGTAGGTCTGGAAAACCATTCCCAACTCCCGTTTGTAAGGGGGGACACCGTTCATCCGCTGTCCCTTGATCAACAAATCACCGCCGTCCGGTTCCAGAAAACCAGCGATCATGTTTAGCGTCGTTGTTTTTCCACAGCCAGACGGGCCGAGAAAAGAGACGAACTCACCTTGCTCTACCTGCAGGTTGAAGTCCTGAACCACGACATTGTTTTGGAATTTTTTCATGATGTTGCGTAGTTCGACGTCATATACCTTTGCCAAAAAGGACACCTACTTTCCTGTTTTTGGTGCGATTTCCCGGTTAAAGCGATCCAGCCATGCTGCCATTTGGTCGCTGATCACTTGATAGTCAAAGGCAACGACTTTGGAGCGGTCAAATTCCAGGGATTTCGCTACTTCTTCAGGCAATGCAACGTTTGTGGACGGATTGTAGTAGAGCTTGGTCGCATACATGGTTTGCACTTCGTCAGTCAGCAGGAAGTCGATGAAAGCTTTTGCTGCTTCTGGATGCTTCGCGTTTTTCACCAGGGAAGCGATGGTCGGTACCAGGTTTCCGCCTTCTTGCGGGAATACGAATTCGATCGGCAGACCTGCGTCTTTTTGCGTCAAGCTGCGCGCCATGGTCCATGTGGTGTATGCAGCTGTTTTATTTTGCAGGTTTTGCTGCAGCTGTGCCGCACTCTTGGCAAATGTCGGCATGTAGCCCGCGATGGTGCCCATTTTTTCAAATCCTGCTTCGATATCCTTCTCGGAACCGCCGTTGGCATACGCCATCATGATCATCGCAGAGCGGCCGAAATTGCTCGCTACGTCTGTCATGGTGATGTTGCCTTTCATCTCTGGTTTCGCCAGGTCATTCCAGGAAGTTGGCACCGGCAGATTTTTCTCTTTCACGATTTCGGTATTATAGGAGATTCCCATCGGAGTGAAGTTGACGGTCGCACCGCTGTTGTCTTTCACTGCCAGGTCCTGGGAAATGTTTTTCATGTTCGGGATCTCTTCTTCTTTGAGCGGCTCCCACAGTCCTTCGAGGCGTCCTTTTTCTTGCTCTCCGCCCTCAATGATAGCGATATCAATTTGTGGTGCGTTTTGTTGCGCTTTCACTTTTGCTACGATTTCAGTAGAAACACCGGATACATAAGTCAATTTTACATTCGGGTACTTCTCGTTAAACTTCTTGAAGATTTCGTCTTTCATCAGCTTTTCTACCGTTGCGCCATTCCCGGACACAATCAGGCTGTCTTCCAATTCCACCTGTTTTTCAGCTGCAGGCGTCTCGGCCGGCGCTGGTGTCGGAGCAGGCTCGGAAGTTTGCGGCTGTGTCGAGGACGATCCACATCCCGCCAATAAGGAACCTGTCAAAGCAAAAATTGATAGTACGGTTAAAGCCTTTTTCTTCATCTGAGTTCAACCCCCGATATTCTAGAGTTGTTCACGAATAGAGAACGGTGTTTGCTATTCGAGAACGATAGTGTTACACTACCATAAGTAAACTGACAATTCAAGATTGTTTAGAAAAAAACGTAAAGTACGACTTCCCTGAATGTGATACGATGAGGTCAATGTACTTAAGAAGGAGACGTGTGCATGGATCAAGTTCTCTCCTCTGTCCGAAATGGATGCAAACTATTGAAAATCTTTCTGGATTCCCCCAAGGAGCTGGGTGTGACCGAATTAAGCAAAAAACTCGAACTGTCCAAAGGAGCCGTGCACAAGCTGCTCACTACCCTGGAGTCAGAGGGATTCATCCGGAAAAATGAAAAAACCAAGCAGTACACGCTTGGCTACACCCTCCTGGAACTTGGCACAAAAGTGCTGAAAAATCATGATATTGTTGATTTTTCCATGCCGTATATCAATCGGCTTTTATCGCGGACCAGCGAGCTGGTGGTGCTCTGTGTGCGGGACGGCAGAGATGCAATCTACGTGGCAAAAGTAGATTCTCCTCATCCCATCCGCTTTACCGTCGAGTCATTCCGTCGTTTTCCCCTCTACTCGACATCGGCAGCACGTGTCTTGCTCGCTTATCAACCAGAGCCGTTTCAGGATGAGATTTTGTCTGAGAGGTTGAAAACATATACGCCTCATTCTTATCAATCCGCAGAAGAGATCAAGCAAAATCTGCAGATGATCCGGGAGCGCGGCTACGAAATCAGTTCCAATCGCCGCAATGTCGGGGTAACCGGCGTGGCAGCACCGATCTTCGACTCGTCTGATCAGGTCGCCGCCTCGATCAGTGTCGTCGGACCGTCCGACCGCGTCGAGCCCCAGCTCGATAACATCCTGCAAGAGGTGCTGGAAACAGTGCGGGAGATGTCTATGGAGTTGGGACATCGAACTTAATTGGACGCCAAAACGGAAGGAGGGGTTGCTCGCATCTGCGAGAACACCCCTCCTTTTCCTGCTGGCTCAGTACGATATGCGTGCTTCCGCATGCGCCCTTCGCAAGATTTCTTCCACCGTCTCCTCAGGAGTAAGCTCCGATGTATCCAGCCACATGCCGATTCGTGGCGTTTCGTTATGCAAAACAGCTTCGAGCATCTCAATATCAATCGCGCCGTACCCTTTTTTCTGTCGGTTAGCCTCCCTTTTCGCCACCACGTCGGCCCGAGGAGAAAGAACAATGACGTAGAGCGGACGCTGTTCGATCATCTCTACTACATCCTGCAGCATCGGACCGATGATGACATCCTGCAGCACCACCTGAAAGCCCTGTTTTGCGTACGCATCTGACGCTTGGGCAGCCAGTTTGTATCGCAGCCGAAGTTGTTGGACAGCTTCTTCGGTAGGGTTGGCTGACATGGCTTCCTCGCCATGGACAATCATCTTGCGGAAAACATCACCGCGAACATGGACGCTCTTCTCCATGCGTTCAGCAAGCAGCTGGGCAATCGTTGACTTTCCTGAAGCCATAATACCCGTGATGAGAAAAATGCTCGACATAATCCCCATGTCTCCTCTCAAACGGAAATTTATCCACATCCATCATAACATTCCGACGGCCTGCCGATACAAGGCGATGACGACAACCCCGGCCACCAATGCCCATACGATCTGCTTTCTCCACAGACCGACGGCAAGCGACACCGTACCTGCGACGAGATATTCCGGGCTCCATGCTCCCTCGCGCATGTGAAAGAGAATCGGCGGAATCGTCATGGAGCTGAAGACGCCTACCGGCACCATCGCCAAGCCCCTCCGCAACCAGTCCGGAATCTCCCAGCGCGAGCTGATCAAGAGCATCGGGAACCGCGTCAGGTACGTGATCAGCGCCATTAGCAAAATAATCCAAATGATCTTATCGTTCATCGCTCACCGCTCCCATCACAATCGCCGTCAAGGTCCCGACAATCACAGCTGCGGTACCCCCGCCCAGCGCATATCCGATGCACGCCACGGCAGCGGTGCAAGCAGCTACCTTCACATGGAAGGAGGTGAGCAGATTGACGGCGAGAAAGCCCAAAAACGTCGCGATAAAAGCAAAATCAAGCCCGTAAGCCTCCGTTTGGGTAAACGCCGCACCGAACCACGCGCCTGCGAATGTGCTTGCGTTCCAGATGACATAGTCCACGACGCTTGCCCCTGCGAAAAACGACAAGCTGGGCTTTCCCCCCGCATCCAAATACGTAGCTTTCAAGGCAAATGTCTCATCATTCAGCGTTCCTGCCATAAGCGACAGCTTCCATGCAGGCGTTCCCTGAAAACGCGGTCCGAGCGACAGTCCGTATAAAAGCTGACGCGCGTTTAACAAAGCGGTCGAAAGCAGGATCGGCCAGCCGACGATTCCCTGCGAGATCAAACCGACCGCTGCGAACTGGGAGGAGCCCGCATTGACCAGCAAGGAAAAGAGGACGGCTTCCGTCACTCCCAGCCCCGCCTGCCGTGCCAAAAGTCCGAATACAATCCCATCAATGATGCCGGCCGCAGCTACCGGAATAATCTGACGCATGCCTGAAACAAACAATGCAAAAGACCCACTCATGTTGCTCATCTCTGTCTTCCTTTCCCCTTATCCGCTGATAACAAAGTGGGACGCCATACCTTGCTCAGCAGACGAATTCCCGCCTCCATCTCTTCGATGGTCTGCCCGCCGAAGCCAAACTGAAAGCTGGGAAAGTCATGATCTATTAGCCTCATCCATTTGTGATCGGTAGGATAAACGCGGATCCCCGCCGCGGCAGCCAGCTCCGTCAAGGTTTGCGCATCACAGCGGCTGCGCACCTCTACCATAACGGAGATGCCTGCGTCCTGTCCCGTGATGCGGATCGCCTCTCCCATCTCCTCCCGCAGCAGGTGAAGAAGGGCGTCGTGCTTTTTCTTGTACAACGTCCTCATTTTGCGGATATGCCGCTCCCAATCTCCCGTTTTCATAAATAAGGCCAGCGTCTGCTGATGAATACGCGATGCCGTCTGGTCGTATTCCGCCAAATGCTCGTGGTAGAGAGCCAACAGGCTGGGAGGCAGCACCATGTAGCTGATCCGTATCGCAGGAAGCAACGATTTGGAGAATGTCCCCATATAAATCACCCGCCCCGCAGCATCCAGCCCTTGAAGAGATGGGATGGGTCTGCCGTGATAGCGAAACTCCCCGTCGTAATCGTCCTCAATGATGTAGCTCTCCGTCTGTACCGCCCATTGCAGCAGCTTGAGCCGCTTGGCGTAAGGCATCACGATGCCGGTCGGGTCCTGATGGGATGGCGTGATGTAGACCAGTCCGGCTCCGCTCTCCCGCAGCTTTTCTATGTGGATGCCATCGGCTTCCAATGGAATCGGCTTCACGTCAAACCCCAGGTTGAGAAATACCTTTCGGACTCCCTGGTAGCCAGGCTCCTCCATCGCGACAGCCTGTCCCCGCAGACCAAACAGATACCCCAGCAAGGTGATCATCACCTGCGTACCCGCACCGATCACAATTTGCTCCGGGGATGCCTGTACCCCCCGCGCCTGACGCAAGTACCGGGCCAGCTCCAGGCGCAATTCGGGCTCGCCTTGCCTGTCCCCGTATCGCAGCAGCTCCTTGTTTTCCTCCCGCATGCACTGATTGCTATACTTTTTCCACAAGGCAAACGGAAAATGGTCGGGATCAATGCTCGCCTGATGAAAATTGTACTGGACCGGGACAGCGGCAGGAAGAGAAGACTCCGGCTCTCTTCTTTTTTTCTGAAGAACCGGCCCATACCAGGTGGCGTCAACGACAAAAAAACCGCTTCGCTCCCTGCTCTCGATGTATCCTTCCGCGAGCAACTGATGATAAGCGCTCTCCACCGTCGTTTTGCTTACCTGCAAAAAGCCGCTCAACGTACGTACAGAAGGAAGCCGCGTCCCCGGAGGTAATCGCTGTTCCCGAATTTCCAGGCAAAAATAACGGTACAATTGCAAATAAAGCGGCTCGCTCCCGTCCACCAGATGGGGGCTAATGTCTGGCATCCTCTCTCCTCCCCTCCTGACTTGTCCTTTGATTAATTCTTATGATAGCAGAAGAAGGCTTGCCCGACTGCAATTAGAAAAACGCGGGAACACCCGCGTCCTTTTGTACGGTAGTCCACCGGCTGCAGTGGAGGAGAGGAAAAGCGGAAAACGCTACAGGTGGGTTGGAATCTTCGCTGGGGGCTGGCGCTGGCCATCTCCATTCCAAAGGCGGAACCGCGGCCAAAAGCAGCCGTCTTCAAGAAGTGATTCAGGGTTGTCCGCTAAATGCGGGTTCCGCCTTTTCCATTGCGACTGGGTCAAGATCCCAAATACCTTTCGCTTTTTTCCCCTTTTCCTCGGCTAGAAACTGTTCTCGGTGAATTCGAGTTGGTAACAAACATTGGATACCACATTGATACTAATTAGTATATGCCCTCCAGAAAGTGGAGAGCCCTGTAAAAGAAAAACGAGCCTCTAGCATCGCTTTTAAGGCTCGTTTCGCGTTTAGGGTGCATAACACTCAATCACATTTTATATTATTTTCCTTCTCCAACATGAAACACACCAATTACGGTTTCACCATCAACGTCATATAGCGGAATATCACGACCTCCTGGTGATCTACTGTTCTGTATCGCAATGGCTTCCTCGGGTGATTTTGGACGCTCACCGTCTAAGTCTTTTTTCAGCACGTATCCTGTAGTACCATCCACACCTATTGCACGGATTAATTCAGGTTCCGTATCCGGAGAAGGAGCATCTGTGGCAGAACCGTATGTCTGTCCGTTTTTATTTTTAGGATAGCTCATATTCTTAGCGCCAATATGAAAAGAACCAATTATGGTTTTCCCATTAACATCATACAGTGGTGCGTCATGTACAAGTTCACTAAGATAATCTTTTTTCAGCAAATATCCTGCAATGCCATTCACACTTCCTACATGGATTAAGTCAGGTAGCATTTCAACAGAAGTTGTTTCTTCAGCAGAACCGTAAGTCTGTCCAATTTCATTTTCTGGATAATGAGGAGGATTCTTGGGGCTTTGATTATTCGAGCTTTTAGCAAATGTGCTTTGGAATGCCAGTGTACCTCCCACTACACAAACGATAAAAATCACACCAATCATCATTTTAATGCCTTTAGAATACAACCTCACAATTGTGCACTCCTTAAAAGTTTCTCACTCTTCACTCTAACCGTCCTTTACTTCTTATACACCACCATGTAATGGAAAGTTGCGCAAATCTGCCCCGTTTCCTGAATCATTGAAAATTACCTTGAATCCGTGTTTTAGTCCGGATTGAGCGTAGATCGGAAACATGCTTCTCCCCACTACAGTTACATTCCGACACGACAAAACCCAGTACCTAAGGGCACTGGGTTTAGCGTTACGCCAGATACGCTTCCCGCACCTGCGGGTTGGCGAGCAAGGTTTTCGCATCGTCCTTGAGAATGATCTCCCCCGTCTGGATGACGTACCCGCGATGGGCTACGGACAGGGCCTGGTTGGCGTTTTGCTCCACCAGGAGGATGGTCGTTCCTTCACGATTCAGCTCCGTGACAATTTCAAAGATTTGCTCCACCAGAATCGGAGCCAGCCCCATCGACGGTTCATCCAGCATGAGGATTTTGGGCTTCATCATCAGGCCGCGGGCGATCGCCAGCATCTGCTGCTCCCCGCCGGACATCGTTCCGCCTTTTTGGCTGATCCGCTCTTTGAGCCGCGGGAAGTATTGGAAGGCGCGTTCGATCCCTTCCTGAATCAAATGTTTATCCTTCGTAAAGAAAGCGCCCATCTCCAGATTTTCCTGCACTGTCAGCTTGGGAAAAATGCGTCGTCCTTCTGGAACGTGAGCGATCCCCAACATAGCGATGTCATGCGTTTTCATCTGGGTGATGTCTTTTCCATCAAACATGATCTTTCCTTCACGCGCCCGCGTCTGTCCGCAGATGGTCTTCAGCGTGGTAGACTTGCCTGCTCCATTCGAACCGATCAGGGTGACGACCTCGCCTGGGTTGACGCTGATCGACATGCCCTTGAGCGCGTGGATACCGCCGTAAAAGGTATGAACGTCTTGCAGTTCCAACAATGCCATATCCTTGCCTCCTCCTAGGACACTTCCGACGCGCTTTTTCCGAGGTACGCCTCGATGACGCTGGGGTTATTGCGGATTTGCTCCGGTGTCCCCTCGGCGATCTTGCGTCCGTAGTCCAGCACGTGAATGTATTCGCTCAAGCCCATGACCAGCTTCATGTCATGCTCGATCAGGATGATGGTCAGATCCAGTTCTTTTTTCAGGAGGCGGATAAATTCGGTCATCTCTACCGTTTCCCGCGGGTTCATCCCCGCTGCCGGCTCATCGAGCAGGATAATCTGCGGATTGGTCGCCAGGGCACGAGCGATTTCCAGCCTGCGCTGCAATCCGTAGGGCAGGCTCCCCGCCGCTTCGTTGGCGATATGCTCAATCCCTACATACTCCAGCAGCTGATAAGCCTCGACCCGTGCCTTCTCCTCCTCTTCGCGAACGCGCTTGGTGTGGAACAGAATCCCGAGAAGCCCCGCCGACAGACGGCTATGGGTCCCGACCATGACGTTTTCCAAAGCCGTCATTTGTTTGAACAGACGAATGTTTTGAAAGGTTCTGGTAATCCCTCTCGTAGCGATCTGGTCAGGGCGAAGTCCTTTGATGTTCTTGCCCCCCAGCAGAATTTCTCCTTCGTCCGGCTCGTAAAAACCCGTAATCATATTAAAAAAGGTGGTCTTGCCCGCCCCGTTCGGACCGATCACGGCTGTAATGCTTCCTTTTTCGATCTTGATCGACACGTCCTGATTGGCGACGAGACCGCCAAAGCGCTTGGTCAATCCTACCGCTTCCAATATTGCCATTTTGACTCCCTCCCTCTTCGCTACGATTGTTTAGTAGATGACGATTGAGAAAGCTTGCTCAAAATTCCCAATTTGCCACTGCTAAACGGGCTTGATTTGATCGCACCGAGATCGTTGGTTTTCCTTTTTGCCGGAATCAAGCCATTCGGACGATACAAGGCCACGAAGATCAGCATGATCCCGAACACCAGTCGTTGAAACTTGGAAGGGTCCAACTGGTTGGGCAGGTTGATAATGCCGGATTGCTGCAAGGAATGCAGGAAGTTGGAGAATTCCTTCAAAAGCTGTACCTGCAAGAGGGTGACAAAAGCCGCCCCGAGGATTACCCCTGGTATGCTTCCGCTTCCACCGAGAATGACCATGACGAGAATCCCGATCGACTCCATCAGCGTAAACGAAGTAGGGTCAATAAAGGTTTGCTTTGCTGCGAAAATAACTCCGACTACTCCTGCGAAGGATGCCCCTGTCGCGAAAGCAGCCAGCTTGGTGTTCAAAAGCGAAATTCCCATCGACTGGGCCGCCAGCTCGTCTTCGCGGACCGCGATCCAGGCCCTTCCCAGTCGGGAATGTTCAAAGCGGATGTTCGCCAGCACGATGAAAGCGATGACAAACAACACGATAAAATAGAAGTAAAACGGCGTCCCCATCTTGAGGCCAAACAGCTCTGGCGCCGGGATCGGCGTGATGCCCTGCGGCCCGTTGGTAATGTTGATCGGCTTATCCAGGTTGTTGAAGACGATGCGAATGATTTCACCGAACCCAAGTGTTACGATCGCCAGGTAGTCACCCTTTACCCGCAAGACCGGAAGCCCTAATAAAATGCCGAATATGGCGGCGACGATCAGTCCCACAATGAGGAACGGCCAGAACCAGTCACCAGTCAAGGGAAACAGATTGCCGGCGATAAACTCGTTCGCCTGCGAGGTCGAGAAAATCGCGTACGCATACGCCCCAGCCGCGAAGAAGGCCACGTAGCCCAGGTCCAGCAATCCCGCGAACCCGACGACGATGTTGAGTCCGAGCGCCATCGCGACGTAAATTCCAACCTGTGATGCCACTTCCATATAATAGCGGTTTTCCCCTGCCACCAGCGGGATGATGACGATCAGCACCAAGGCCCCGATGGCAAGTTTGATCTTGTTGCTCGTATTCGTGAAATAAAGCAGGACGATCGATGAAAGAATACCGAGAAACGAAAGGACTGACTTATCCAAAAAGTGCAGCAGCAAGGAAAATACGGCGATCCAAATCAACGTAACATAGAGCGGAATTCCTTTGAATGATTTCCAGACCAGGTTTGCCATGAGTTTCACCTACACTTTCTCTTTCACAGCTTCGCCAAACAGCCCTTCCGGCTTGAAGAGAAGCACGAGGATTAGAATACTGAACGCAAACACGTCTTTGTACTCGGCGCCAAACGCCTGGTTGGTCAAAGGACCCATATACGCTCCTGCGAGGGACTCCAGCATCCCGAGCAGGACGCCGCCTACCATCGCGCCGCGCAGGTTGCCGATTCCGCCCAATACTGCAGCAGTGAATGCTTTCATCCCGAGAATAAAGCCGATGTACGGATCAATGGTTCCGTAATTCTGGGCAAACAGTACCCCGGTAGCTCCGCCGAGGCTGGAACCGATCAAAAATGTAAGCATGATTACCTTGTCGACATTTATGGTCATCAGCGATGCCGTACTTGGATCCTGGGCGACGGCGCGCATGGCGATTCCCCATTTTGTCTTGCCAATAAACAGCGTCAATGCAATCATCAAAACAATGGCCAGAACGATGACTACCAATCCTTTAATCGGAATCGTCGCGATGCCAAACACAGAGACCGTTCCCGTAAACAACACGGGCGTATTCAGGTAGAATTCATTGCGCGCAATCGCTTCGGCAAAACGAACAATGTCCTGCAGCAAAAAGGAGACGCCAATGGCCGAAATCAAAGGAACCAATCGCGGGGCCCCTCGCAGCGGCCGATAAGCAAGCCGTTCTATCCCCACACCCAATGCTCCGGTCAATATCATCGTGATGACAAGCGTCATCAAAAGGGCTACGTATGGATTCATGCCCTCAAGCCCGCCGATCGCGTCTGTAATCAGCAGCACCTCCGTCCCAACGAAGGCACCCACCATGAAAATTTCTCCATGAGCGAAGTTGATAAATTCCAAAATCCCGTACACCATCGTATAGCCTAGCGCGACGACGGCGTACATAAATCCGAGTGTCAATCCGTCCACCAATACTTGAGGCAAAATGCTAAGCAGCATGCTTTCCCATCCCTCATTCCTTTGTAAACTTGTCGTTCGATTCCGCTGCTCCGACGGCCGCATTTCAGAACGGCCCGACAATTTCCGGCCCAGATTCTGAAGCTCCATGAAGGAGGGGCGAACACTCTCGTGCCGCCCCTAGCTGGATGAGGCCTGTTCGGCTTTTCCCTCTGCGCAATCCAAGAGTGCAAGACTCGCTTCCAATACCGCCGCAGCTAAATGACTGAGGCATGAGAGTTTTTTCAAGCAGAATTGAATCCCCCTTTTCTTTTCCCAAAAACTCTCAATCAACGACCTTGCAAATCAAATTGCGGCTTTTTTTCTATCTTCTTTAATAGGACTTAAGGTAGATATAGCTTGTTTATTCTTTATTGTAAAATAAATTAGAAAATTTACAAGAGAAAAAATATATTTTCCAATCACATATTCGTTCGATACATCAACACTCCCAAAAGGATCAATTGAACTCAAATGAATATATCATCGCTTTACAATACTAAAGCGTCACAATCCCTATTCAAGAGGAAGAGAGGGATGTACGATTCTGCCTGTCTTTACTTCTACGATCCCCTCTGCCGTCAATCTGGCGTAGGGAAGATGCGTGGATGAGAAGAACAGCATCGAATAGATCGGATCTAGATGTTCATGCCCCTTTTCGCGCATCAGCTCGATCAGCTCCTCCGCCCGGCAGATGATTTCCTCCATTGGAGCCGGTGAAAATTTGCCTGCCAGTGGCAAGGCGCATTCCCAGACGATTTTTCCCTTGTCGATGAAGACGACGCCCCCGCCCATTTCCCGGACCCGATCCACTGCTTGGGCCATCGCCTGAGGATCGCGCCCGATGGCGAGCCACTCACCGGAGGCCGTATACGTGCTGGCCAAGCCCTCCAGATGATTGCCGAAGCCCGACAGTACCGCCTGTGTCTTCCGTTTCCCGACAGGATCGATCGCTACGATCGCAGCGAGCTTCGGATCATGCGCAAGCGAGATCATGCCCTTTTCATCGGTTGGAAACGACTGCATCCGCAATCGGGTAATCACTGCGCTCGGCATCTCGATGACAGGCGTCTCTTCTGCTTCCTGCCGGATCGAAAACCACTCTGCCCTCGTTGGCTGATCAAGGATGTCCACTGGCGGAAAGGTATACAATTCCCAGTCGGGCATTACTGTCGGAATCAGCAATTTGCCGTTCATTGCTGCGCGTTGACCGTTGGCAATCACCAGCTCTGGTGTCGGCTCATCCTCTGCCGATAGCAGCAGCAGGTCGGCGATCCTGCCCGGGGCTATCCCGCCTACTTCCCCATCGACTCCGTAGTAAACAGCAGGATTCAGCGTCGCCATCACATAGGCTTCGATCGGGGGCATCCCTGCCTCTATGGCTAGACGAATGGTATAATCCATCAGCCCATGGCGATACAGCGGCGGTGTGCTTCCGTCCGAGGTCAGCATCATCCGCGGCGACCACGGGAGTCCCAGATCCTTCCACCCGCGAACCAACTCCGGCAAATCCGGGCGGATCGAGGAGTGGCGCAGCGTCGCATACATGCCCAAGCGCAAGCGATGCAGCAGGTCTTGAGCCCGTATCCCTTCATGGCATGCAGTTATCCCGGCGGCAGCAGCCGTATTCAACGTCTCGACCGACGCTCCAGGATGGTGGCCTTCCATTCGTTTGCCCAGGTCACCGGCATGCTTCAAACCAAACAGGATTTCTTCCGATTCAGCCAGCACGCCATGCCAGTCCGTCAGCTCTCCGCCCTGAATCACCAGGGGATGCTCCAGCATGCGCGCCAAGCCTTGCTTTGTATAATGCGGGTGAGCTTTTCCCGTCTGCGGGTCCAGCCTTGCCCAGAAAAAGGATTTTACCGGGTGGGCGGCGAGGGAAGCCAGCATGTGATCTACCTGCCCCATCGGCAAATTCATCAGCATCATCGTGTCTGAGACCAGCATCGTCGTTCCGCGCTGCAAGGCAAAATCAGCCAAGCTGTACGGGTTGTACCACTGAAAAGGATGCGCATGCGGTTCGATATAGCCGGGAACCAGGAATTTTCCTTGCGCCTCGATTATGACGGTATGTTCATCAGCAAGCGGCTCCTGCTCCCCGACGTAGGCGATCCGCTCCCCTGCGAGACAGACTTGCAAGGTCTGCCATTCCTTCGTATATACGTTCAGGACTTGCGCTCCCCTGATCCACATAGTGGCCGGCGCTTTCCTTCGCGATACTCGTATCAATTGAAGATGCGCCTCTTCCGTTATCTTTCTTACACGCATGCTGAATCACTCCTTCGCTGTCATCTGTATCTTCTGAATAGTCGTTCATTATTTATGCTTTCGCCACGAATGGGAACAATCCCTCTCCACAACTTTTTTCCCCTTGAAACAATTACCATGTCTGCATCCCATGCTCCCAACAAAGACTAGGCTATATAACAGGCATATTACAGGAGGCAGACCAAACATGCGCAAAAACGTGGGTACTACAGACGCGATGATTCGGATAACGGCTGGATTACTGGGTCTTGCATATGGCGTTGGCAGAATGAGCAAGCGACCTCATCGCACTCCTTGGCTCTTGATGTCCCTATCCGCGATGAAGGTGGCAGAAGGTGTAACACGCTTTTGCCCTATGTACGCGGCGATAGGGATGAACTCCACTGGAGAAAAAAGCAAAAGCGGCAATTTGATGGACAGAATTAAGAAATCAAGTATTCAGGCTGTCATGAATCAGGTGACAGGCGGCTCGAACCGCACAGAGAGCAATGTAAATGAAACGACGGCTGCCCAAATGACGCATCGTGAACCGGAACTCACTGCTGAAGACCGAAAAATAGAAGAAGCGGTTCGTGACTTCGTCAATGAATCGTCGGATGCGAAGTCGGCCGTAGCCGGGACTGATCGAAAAAATCGCTCTGACCATTACAGCCATGATGAACATCGATACCCTACCTACTCTTAGGGGGCGATACCTTTGTTAGTTGGACCAGCTCTGTATGAATGGTTGTCACACAATCTTTTTGTCATCGCGATGATTGCAGCCGTCATTATTGCCTTGATCTATGCTGGTTTTACCATAAGCCGCAAAAAAGGCAGATACCGCCAGTAAAAATACTGGTGGTTTTTTTCTTTTCAGAGTTACTTGTTTCACATATAATTGTCATAGCAAGTAAATATGAAGGCAAAGGAGTACTTGAATTGACGGATAGAACCCGTGACGAGTCCATGGGCTTTTACATTGGCAACATGTACCGCAGAATGGTGCAGCACACCTCTGTCCAGCTTCGTCCTTTTGACATCACGATCGAGCAATATGCCATTCTGTTTCAATTGTGCAAAAGCGACGGCATCAACCAAAAAGAGCTCGCCCTGCGCACCTCCAAGGATCAGCCTACCATTACCCGCATTCTAGACGTCCTCGGCCGCAAGGGATTGGTCGAAAAAAAGATGTGCCAAAATGACCGCCGGGCCTTTTTGATCAGCGTTACAGCCAAAGGACGCGAGTTGATGGAGCAGGCCATCCCTGTAGAAAATAAAGCCCTTGAGCAGGTATTCGAGGGAATCGAGCCCGAGCAGCTGGAATGGCTGAAGCAAATTGCGATGCACTGTATCGCCAACATCGAAAGACATACAATCGAATAGGAGTGACCATTTTGAATGAAGAAAAACAAGAACAGCTGTGGACGAAGGATTTTATCCTGATCACCATAAGCAATCTGCTCCTGTTCTCGACAGTGCAAATGCAGGCGACCACCTTGCCTGCCTACGTAAAAGAGGCTTATCATGCCAATGATTTCGTAGCCTCTCTCGTGATTACCCTGTTTAATATTTGCGCCATTCTGTCCCGCATGTACACCGGGGAGGCGATCAAGACCAAGAGCAGCAAGCTGCTTGCCGCAGTAGGGCTCCTCATCGCCAGCCTCGCGATGCTCGGCTACTATTTCAGCGCCACCATCGCCCTGTTGATCTTCCTGCGAGCATTGTTCGGTATCGGTTTTGGATTGGGCAGCACGACCTTTGCCACTTTGGTATCCAATGCAGTACCCCCCAAACGAATCGGCGAAGGCATGGGGTATTTTGGATTGTCTGTCAGTCTTGCTTTGGCGCTTGGGCCCATCGCAGGAATTACGCTGCTCGGCGAATTTGGCTTTGCCACCATGATATTTGCTGCGATCGGGATGGTGGTCATCTCCCTTCCGCTGCTGTTTGGCACCAAAACACAGCCGAAGCCTGCTCCCTCCAGTCCGGATCAGCAGATACGTGGGATGAGACGGTATTTTGACCGCAAGATTTTGCTTCCAACGGTTTTGAACACCATCGTAGCCATTACGTATGGCGGATTGATGAGCTTTTTGGTCTTATATGGAAGAGAGGCAAATCTCGCCAACGTCAGCTGGTACTTTTTCTGCAACGCAATCGCCATCGTCCTGGTTCGTCCGCTGTCCGGCAAGCTGTTCGACCGGAAGGGGCATATTGCCGTCCTGCCGCTGGGAGCCTTGTTTGTGTTCATCGGCCTGATGATTCTCTCCTTCACGAACAATAACTATCTTCTTTTCACCTCAGCCGCTTTTTATGGGATGGGATACGGATTTCTCCAACCCGCGATCCAGGCCTGGATGGTGAAGGTCGTGGAGCCCGAACAACGCGGTATGGCCAATGCTGTCTTTTTGAGTACGATCGACCTCGGAATCGGAATCGGTTCCCTGCTGCTCGGCGCAATCGTAACCTACTCCAGCTACAGCGTCATGTATCGCTGGTCAGCCGTCTTCATGCTGTTATTTTTGGTCATTTACTTCATTTCGTATGTAAAAGGAAAAAAAGCCGCCAAAGAACAGCAAGTGGCAGCTTGACGAAGAGAAGCCTTCACCTGAAAACTCAGTCAGGTGCAAGGCTTCTCTGTGTTTTTAAGGCATGTGAGTGGCGAACAGAGCAGAAAGAGCGAGCAGCAGGATGATTTTGGTGAGCCATTCAACCTCCCGATGGCCGGCACGCTGTTCTGCACTCTCGACTGCTGCCTCCGCCCCGCTTTGCAGACGCTTGTTCAATTGCCTGTCCATAACCAATTTTCTCGTGAAGGCCAGAATCATGAGAAGGCTCGCGGCAAAATGCCAGTAGGAGAGGGGCAAGCCTGCCAAGAGGCGAACCATATCCAGCAGAAAGAGACCGACGCTTCCTCCCATCGCGTACAGATTGTAGCGATTCCAGGACTGGATCGACAGATGTTCCACGGTGGTGATCAGTTCCGGATTGCCGCTTGCCGTCGAGATCCGCAGCAAGACTGGGCGAACACACGCCGCCAAGATGATTCCTCCCCCTAAAATGAGTGCCAGACATAAGCTATCAAGCGCAAGTACGATGATCGAAAGCATCCATCTTCCTCCTTAATTTCCTAAGTTGGTCAACCAACCAATTTCTATTGAAAAAATAGCCTCCCTTTTCTTCTCTGGAAGGACCATTTTTTCGTGTCACTCTGATTCTTGAAGGGACATGGCCATCTTTTCCAAAACGAGGTATGCCCGATCCAGATCAAAGTCTGGATTCAACATCTTTTGCAAGGCCAACCCGTCGAAGCAAGCGAGCAGAATGGCAGCGACGGCAGCGACATCCTTCTCCTCGGCATTCGGCATCATCGGCTTCAGTAAGTTGGAAATGCCGCTTTGTCCGTTGTCGATAATCTGATTTACTTTCTCAGCAAAATGAGGGTTGCGCAGGCCGATGGCAAATAGCTCATAGCGAAGCCGATACCAGTCTGGATGCTTCTGTACCCGATCTTTCGTCGCTTGCATAGCAGACTCGGCGAGCTGTCCCTCGGGAACGGCTTGCTTCAGGGCTTGCATATCGCGGGTGTATTGATGAGAGGCTTCCAGCACCACATCGGACAAAACCTCCTCCTTGTTTTGGAAGTAATAATGGACCAGTCCTGATGTAATGCCGGCCTCTTTGGCGATCTCCTTGATCGAGGCTTTTTCATATCCCTTCTCGGCAAATAGCTTGGAGGCGGCTTCGACGATTTTTTGCTTTTTATCCTGCTTCACGGTGATCCCTTCTTTTTGGTTGGTTGACCAATTTATTTTTGAATATACTCCATCCGCAGGCCGTTTGCAAGGGAGAAAGGCATGCAAAAAACCCTGACAACCAACGATCGGCTGTCAGGGCTGTCATGCAGGCTATTCCCCGCTGCGTACGGCACGGGCTGCGATGTCCGTACGATAGTGGGCTCCCTCGAATGAAATCGTGCGTGCAGCCTCGTATGCTGCTTCACGCGCTTTTTCCAGATTCTCTCCGGTACTGGTGACGCCAAGTACGCGGCCGCCGCTGGTGACAACGCCCTCAGGCACAGCCTTGGTGCCTGCGTGGAACACCGTGACGGGCTCCTTGACTTGCTCCAGACCATGGATCGGCGCACCCTTCGGATATTCGCCAGGATAGCCGGGAGCAGCCATGACGACGCAGACTGCGCTTTCCTTTTTCCAGGTGACATCGAGCGAAGCCAGCTCCCCGCTGACCGTCGCAAGGAAAATCTCCAGCAGGTCGGTCTCCAGCAAAGGCAGGATGACCTGTGTTTCCGGATCGCCAAAACGGGCGTTGAACTCGACGACTTTCGGTCCCTCGGAAGTAATCATCAGGCCGGTATACAGAACTCCCTTGAACGGAATGCCGTCTGCCGCCATCCCTTTCGCCATCGGCTTCACAATGGTCTCCACGATCTCGTTCACAAGCTCGGCAGACATCTGCGGGACAGGGGCATACGTCCCCATGCCACCCGTATTGGGTCCCTGATCATCATTGAAGACTCGCTTGTGATCCTGGGAGGTGATCATTGGTTTGACAGTCTCCCCATCCACGAAAGACAGCAGAGACAATTCCTCGCCGCGCATGCATTCCTCGATGACTACGCGGGCTCCGGCGTGGCCGAAGATGTTCTCCTGCATGATCTGGTGCAGAGCCTCTTCCGCTTCTTCCAACGTCTCGGCTACGACGACGCCTTTTCCTGCTGCCAAGCCATCCGCCTTGACGACAATCGGAGCACCTTGCTCGCGTACATAGGCAATGGCCGATTCGTAGTCGAGGAAGGATTCATAAGCAGCCGTCGGGATGTTGTAGCGTTTCATCAGGCTTTTGGCAAAGGATTTGCTGCCTTCAATCTTGGCCGCATGGGAGTTTGGTCCGAAGATGGGCAGATTGCGCTCTTGGAAAAAATCGACGATGCCGCCAAGCAGAGGATCTTCCGGACCGACAACAGTCAGGTCGATGCCTTCGTCCTTGACAAACTGGGCCAAAGCGGCAAAGTCATGGACGTCGATGGGTGCATTGGTTGCGATTCGGGCCGTTCCTCCATTCCCCGGTGCGCAATACACCTTTTCCACCCGAGGGCTTTGCAGCAGCTTCCAGGCAATGGTGTGCTCGCGTCCTCCACTGCCGACGATCAAAACATTCATGTTCTTTCCTCCTGTGTTAGAGGTTCCGCGCTCTCTTCTAGTGTTTGAAATGGCGTGTGCCGGTAAAAATCATGGTAATGCCGAAACGATTGCAGGCATCGATGGATTCCTGGTCACGAACCGATCCGCCCGGCTGGATGATGGCTTTTACTCCTGCCTGTGCGGCTGCTTCTACTGTATCCGGCATCGGGAAGAATGCATCCGATGCGAGAACGGCTCCCTGAGCGTTCTCTCCTGCCTGCTCAATGGCGATTTTGGCGGCCCCGACGCGGTTCATTTGACCCGCACCTACGCCGATGGTCATGTTTCCTTTTGCCAGCACGATCGCATTGGACTTCACGTGCTTGACGACCTTCCAGGCGAATTTCAACTGGGCCAATTCCTCCGCAGTCGGCTGACGCTCCGTGACTACACGAATTTCCTCATCCTGCAATTGCTTCAGATCGTAATCCTGCACCAGAGCACCTCCTGCCACTGGAGCGATGCGGAACAGGTTGTCTGTGTTTGCTTCCGGCTGGTTCAGAGTCGGAATGCGCAACAGACGTAAGTTCTTCTTCTCCATCAGTACCGCCAAAGCCTCTTCGGTAAAATCAGGAGCGAGAATAATTTCGAGGAAGGTCTCTTTCAACATCAGGGCTGTATCGCGGTCAATGCTGCGGTTCGCCGCGACGATGCCGCCGAAAATAGAGACAGGATCGGCTTCGTACGCCTTTTGATAGGCTTCCCGAATATCCGCGCCAATCCCGACACCGCATGGATTGGAGTGTTTGATGGCGACGACGGCCGGCTGATCGAATTCACGCACGATGGCCAGAGCAGCGTCGGCATCATTGATATTGTTGTAGGAAAGCTCTTTTCCGTGCAGTTGCTCGGCATAAGCGATGCTAGCTCCTGCAGCCAGAGGCGTGCGGTAAAAAGCGGCGCGCTGATGCGGATTTTCGCCATAACGAAGATCCTGCGCTTTTTCATAGGTGACGGTATAGCTTTCGGGGAGCAGTTCTCCCACTTGCTCGCTCAAATAGCGGGAGATCAGGGCGTCATAAGCTGCGGTATGACGGAATACCTTGGCTGCCAAACGACGGCGCGTCTCCAGCGCAGTATCCTGCCCGGCTTCAATCTCTGCCATAACCTGCTCGTAATCTTCGGAATCGACAACAACGGTCACAAAGGCGTGGTTTTTCGCCGCAGAGCGTAGCATCGTCGGTCCGCCGATATCAATATTTTCAATAGCTTCTGCGAAGGTAACATCCGGCTTGGCAATCGTCTGTTTGAATGGGTAGAGATTGACGACGACCAGATCGATGGTTTCGATGTTCAGCTCTTGCAGTTGTTTCTGATGGGCTTCGTTGTCGCGTACGGCCAGAAGACCGCTGTGGATGTTAGGATGAAGCGTTTTGACGCGTCCGTCCAAGATTTCCGGAAAGCCGGTCACTTCGGATATTCCGATTACGGGCACACCCGCTTCTTTCAGGAGTGCAGCTGTACCTCCCGTGGAGATGATCTCCACTCCGGCAGCAGCCAGGCGACGGGCGAATGGAATCAATCCAGTTTTGTCCGATACGCTGATTAACGCTTTTTTGACACTCACAGTTAGGACCTCCTGACATTTATAAAAAGAAATGGTGAACCGAATAAAACACGAACATTCATCTATTATTAAATCATAATTGTACGCTTTTATCAAGAATCTCCTCAGAAACGTCAAGGAGGCAAAAACAGACAAAGCCGCGATTGCCGGGCAGCAAATCGCGACTGAATCCATGCCTATCGAAATCAGGTTTTACCGTTTTTTCTTTCTTCCACTCGAGAGCTTTTTCACCCTCTGGGCCAGCGACAAATGGCTGCTTTTCCCGTTCGCTCGCGATACACTGCTTTTTTTGCCGCTCTTTCCTTTTACGTCTCTTGGAAGCATTTTGCCCAGTTCATCCAGTGAGAGTTTCTTGCCGCTTTGCATTTGGTTCTTTACTCTTTCCTTGGTTTCCTCCGGTACATCCAGCCCCATATTTGACAATTCGCTGAGAACCGAATCGATATTTTTTCCGTCCTTCGGCATCTTTTCGGCAAGCTTCATGATGTCGGAAAGCGTCCATTCCCGCCCGGTCCGCTGGCTTAGCTTGCCCAGCAGATCACCAATAATATCCCCGCTCATTGGGCCCCTCCTCTTCATTGGCTTCCCTCTACTCTATGTCGGAAGGGGCTGTTTGGTTTTCCCGCTGTCCACCCAATTCTGCGCTACGGGATTCGATTATTCGTATTTAGCCAAGACCTCCCGGAGGATCTGCTTCATCTCGTCTATCAGCGCCTGCGGCTTTATTACAGTCGCTTCTTTTCCCAAGCTGAGAAAAAAGTGGGCAAAATACGAGATCTCACTTTCCGGAACTTCCTGCTCCATCCAGCCGCTGCCATCAGGATGAAGATGAAGACGGGGGGCGTGGGCGGGCCATAGTTCGGCTTCGCAGCGCTGGACGCCGATTTTGGTCAGCTCCACGTAAAAGAGGACATCCTTTCGCTGCCGTTTGCTAAACGATTCCCAGTTCCCCAAATGAATATGCCGATGGTCCAATGGACTCGCGTCTTCTGCGATCTCGACCGCATCCATGCGATCACAGCGAAACAAGCGAAAATCCTCGCGCAAAAAGCAATAGGCGGGACAGTACCAAAACCCGTTGCTGGCGTAGATGCCGACCGGCTGGATCAGGCGGCAGGACTCCCCATCGCGGGAATCGTACTGCATACGGATTACTTGCTGGAAAATAGCCGCTTCGAGAAGCAGGGACAGGTGCTGTGATTCCTTCTGTCGGGTCGGGGCGAAAAAGTCCACGCGGTTCTTCATCTGATCGATGCGGTCTCTGACGTCGCCCGGCATGTAGTAGTAAAATTTATTCAGCGCAGAGCTGGATTCTGTCTCAAATGGAAGCGATGGGTAGTGGCGCAAGGAATGGCTGGCAAAAAACATGGCGACTGCCTCTTCCTCTGTGAACGCGATAGGGGGAAGAATTCTTTCCTTCAGTACCTGATAGCCCCCGTGAGGACCCACCTCCGAATACAACGGGACCCCCAGTTCGCTCAGCTCCTGCAAATCCCGCAGGATCGTCCGGGATGAGACGCCGAATTGGTTGGCAAGCTCATTGACCGTAAATTTGCGCATCCGGTTGACGGTCATCATCAGCTCCATCAGTCGTTTGGACTTGGACATGGCAAGCATCCGCACCTTTTTTATCATGATTATGACAAAACCTGTCACTATTATACGCTAGAGTTAAGACAGGCAAAGCCCCTAATCAAACGAAATGGAGTGATTGTTCATGGAAGCAACGAAGGAATTGAAAGATTTGCTGTTTGAGGAATTGGAGCTGATCGTTCGTACTACCGCAGGTTTGGTCCGCAAGATTTCTCCGCAGGATTGGGAATTCAAGCCGCGCGAAAACATGCGCACGATACGCGAGCTCGTTTCCCACCTCGTCGCTATTCCGGCTGTGGATCTGCTAATCCTTCAAGAGAACAGTCAGGATGACGTTCGGGCTCTGGAAGCGACTTTTGACCAGGAGCATGATCCGGAGGTTTTGCTCGATCGCATGCAGCAGGGATTGCGGGCTTTGAGGGCGTATATGGAAAACTTGAGCGAGGAAGATTTTTTGCATAAGAAAACCACTCCCTTTTACCTTCCTGACCACGGCGTTGCCCAGGCGAAGTGGCTGATCGAGATCACCACCCATGCCCAGCATCATCGCGGACAGCTTTTTACCTATCTGAAAACGCTTGGATATGAGATCAATATGTTTGACTTGTACTAAGCCCGAAGGAGAATTCCTGCATGGCTCGGTTTCAACATAAAAAAGGAGCAGCAAGGCGCCTTTGATTTGGTGGTCGTCAAGCTGTAGCGGCAGGGAGGAAAGCTGTTTTTTGTAGGCTTCTCGTTGAAGCTATTTCGTTTATCGTGTGCTATCAAATCATATTTGAAGACAAATGGCAGAATGGAACAGGGAAATATCGTTCCATTCTGCCACTTTATGTTGCCTTTACGTAATTGCCACCTTAGGCCAAAATATAGACATACCTTTACTGGAGTTGATCCGAATGTCTGGCCAAAATCAAGATACGAACTGGGTTGGTGTTGAAAAGTACTATCCTGCTGCCCTATTTGAGCTTAAAAAGGGAACTAGATATTCACTATTACTGACTTTCCAAAACCCGCTTGAGAAAGAAGACGAGTTGGTCTTGCCTTCTTTTCTGTCCAACTGGTCATATGGCGAGGATCGGTTTATTAAACCATTTAAACTATTAAAATGTGATTTAGGGTTACAGACAGTATATGTAGAGTATGTGATTGTTCGTAAAAACCGAAACCTTGATGAGATCAAACTCCTACTGATAGATTTTTTGGCTGCTTACGAAGTTTCAGGCAACCCAATTGTCGATGTTAAAGTTGAACACATTACTGGGTAACTTACCAGAATTACCGTTGTGTTAAGCAACCCAATGATAGACAAAAGCTCCAGTCCCCAGCAGACTGTGGCTATCCAGAACTGAAATCTCCTCCTTGGGGCTTTGACGGTTCTATTCCAACGTGGGACATATGCCCCTGCTGTGGTATTGAATTTGGTTATGAAGACATTTCCCTGTCCTCGTACTCAAAGTTTCAAAGAAGCATACTTGAAAATGACGATCTCAGTTGGTTTGACCCCAAGCTAAGACCTGCCAATTGGTCGTTCAAGACTCAATTCGAAAACATAAAAGCAATTAACAACCAGTTACTCCCTCCATACTTACGTCAATAACTATTTTGGTAAGTACATTTGTCGCTACAGACTTCGTGATATACTTTCCAGAGCGTCAATATTAGAGTGATATCGTGTCCAAACTTACATTTTTCAATGGAAATGTTGTTTGTCCTAGATGTGATGGAAATGGCTTCATTTATAAAGCAATGGCAATTGAAATTAATGAAATATTGTTCACTTGTGACGAATGTGAAGCATGTTGGACACTTGATGCCGAGATCAGCGTAAACACTTTTGAGGACCTTTCATCCTATTTAGATAAAAAGGGTACCAGTTACAGAAACTGTAATTTGGTGAATCTTGGCTACGACTGGTACGTCTCTTAGTGATTACATGCCGCGCATCTAATATGGAGTACGGCTTAACATTTTACACAATTTGTTAAATACTGAATATCAAGGGCTCATTGAATCATACTTCACTTTGGGATGGTGAACTCATGACTATGAACAAAAATACCTGTCCTTGCTGTGGCTATAAAACACTCGATGGCGATGGTAATTACGACATCTGTCCAATTTGTTTTTGGGAAGATGACCCGGTCCAATTTAGCGATCCCGATTCTGAAGGTGGAGCAAATATTCCCTCATTAAGACAAGCTCAACAAAATTTTATTGAGTTCGGATCTTGTGAAGAGCGCTGTTTACCTTTTGTGAGAAAACCTACTGCTAATGATTTGCGCGATCCGAGTTGGAAGCTCCTTTAACATACTGAGCATTGTGGTAAATCCTAATAGTTTGGTATTATCAGGAAATACATATGTTAACTTCTGAAAATGAGGTGCTTTAATTGCGGTGGTTCTTTTCGCCTGAGAAGAAAAAATATAAGTATGTTGTAAAAGCTGTTGCCTTTTCCTCCCTCATAAATCTTGTGTGTTTCTTTATTGTCCCAGTGTTGTCGGGACTACTTCTTACCTACTTCTATACACCTGATGTCATTGATGCGTATAACGACGTTGAATATTTACAAAACGAAGTAAGTTTTGGTTTCGTTCAGAGACCGGGTAATGCCGAAATGTTAGTTCCTTTTTTTCTTGGTTTCGTTGCATATTTTATTCTACTTTTTGTGGTTCAAAAGATTAAAAGATAATTGGTACCGGTAATTTCTAAGCTCTCCTTTACATAATTGAGCCTGTGTTAAAAAAGTTCATTTCTCAACATTTTGCCCATTAGCTTAAAACCGGATCAATTATTTACTTTTTCAGTCTAAAACAATATTTTCAATGAACATTTGGATCATAAAAAAAGAGGGTACGGCACTTATGCCTCCCTCTGTTCCGTCTTACTGTGTAATTTGTACAAAACGACCATCCCGTCTTACTCTATCAGCCAAAAGCCAGCCGATGACCTCAACCAAAAGTCCATGCTCGACCTGATGAATGCGGGCTGCAAGCGTATCTGGCGTATCGCCTTCCTCCACTGGTACCGGAAGCTGGGCGATGATCGGTCCGGTGTCGAGTCCGGCATCTACGAAATGAACCGTTACCCCTGTTACCTTTACCCCGCAGGCAAGTGCCTGACCGACGGCGTCCTTGCCTGGGAAAGCAGGCAAAAGCGACGGGTGCAGATTGATGATGCTGCCTTCGTATTCCTTGAGCAGCGTCTCTCCGATCAATCGCATGTAGCCGGCCAAAACAACCAGGGTGATGTCGCGTTTTTGCAGTTCTGCCACGATTTCGGCTTCAAAAGCGGCTTTTCCCGCATAGGCTTTGGGGTCAAACACGAAGGTTTCTACACCCAGACGTGCCGCACGCTCCAATACTTTGGCACCCGGCTTGTCGCAGACGAGGAGGGCAATTTCTGCCCCGCTCAGCTTGCCTGACTGCACGGCCTGCACGATGGCTTCAAAATTTGAGCCGCTTCCAGAGGCAAAAATGGCTACTCTTCTCACCATTCCACCCCGTTGTACACGACTTTCCGCTCCCCTGCGGCGATATGTCCGATCCGGTATGGCTGCTCACCCAATTGCTGCAGGTGCGCCATCACGTCGTCCGCATCCTCCGCCTTGACCACGAGCATCATGCCGATTCCCATGTTGAAGGTTTTGTACATATCGGGATAAGAGATGTTGCCCGCCTCCTGAACCAGTTGGAAAATCGGCAGGACAGGCCAGGAGCCGACTTCGATCACCGCTTGGGTACCTTCGGGAAGGACGCGCGGAATGTTTTCAGTAAAGCCACCGCCAGTGATGTGGGCCAAAGCCTTGACCGGATGCTTTTCCAGAACGGAGAGAACCTGCTTCACATAGATGCGGGTAGGAGTCAGCAGCTCTTCGCCCAGCTTTTTGCCGAGAGCCTCAACATGCTCACGCAAAGACATGCCTTTATCGGCGAGCAGGACTTTGCGCACGAGCGAGAAGCCGTTGCTGTGCACGCCGCTGGAAGCAAGCCCGATCAGCACATCCCCGGCCGCGACGCCAGCTCCGGTAATCATCTTGGGTTCATCGACGACACCGACCGTAAAGCCTGCGATATCATATTCGCCCTCCGCGTACATGCCAGGCATCTCGGCTGTCTCCCCGCCGATCAGGGAGCAGCCTGCCTGGGAGCAGCCTTCGGCGATTCCTTTGACGATCGCTTCGATTTTTTCTGGAATGACTTTGTCTACCGCCAGATAATCGAGGAAAAAGAGCGGCTCCGCACCTTGCACGACGACGTCATTGACACACATCGCTACAGCGTCGATCCCGATGGTATCATGCTTTTCCATCGCGAAAGCAAGCTTGAGCTTGGTTCCAACTCCATCGGTCCCCGATACAAGCACCGGCTTATCATATTTCTTCGTATCCAGGCGAAATAATGCGCCGAATCCCCCCAGATCGGTCATCACTTCCGGGCGAAACGTCCGCTTGACGTGTTTTTTCATTCGTTCGACGGCTTCATTCCCGGCGTCGATGTCTACCCCTGCTTGCTTGTATGCTTCACTCATCGTTTCTCCCCCTAAGAGGTGTTTCTTTCGGATCACAATTCCTGTCTAGCACTTGAGAGCAGGCAAAGCCTCTTCGAAATGGATCTCCGTCGGATACTGACCGGTAAAGCAGGCGAGACAATGTCCGTTGTTGGGCGCTGTATCCTTGCGTCCGATCGCAGCCAGCATTCCCTCTACCGACAAGAAAGAGAGACTGTCGGCTTCGATGATCTGACGGATTTCTTCCACCGATTTGGTCGCCGCGATCAGCTCGTCGCGGGTCGAGGTATCGATTCCATAGAAGCAGGGATTCATAACGGGCGGCGAACTGATCTGCACATGCACTTCCCTGGCCCCTGCCTCGCGAAGCATGCGCACGATTCGGTTGCTGGTCGTGCCGCGCACGATGGAATCGTCGATCATGACCACACGCTTGCCTTCCACCACTTTGCGCACGGCAGACAGCTTGAGGTAGACCGCTCGCTCACGCAGTTCCTGGCTCGGCTGGATAAAGGTGCGGCCGACGTAGCGGTTTTTGATCAAGCCGATCTCGTAGGGGATCCCAGTCGCTTCCGCGTATCCGATCGCTGCGGAGATGCTGGAGTCCGGCACCCCTGTCACGACATCCGCTTCTATGGGCGATTCCAGCGCAAGCTGCTTGCCCAGGCGTTTGCGGGCCATGTGGACGTTGATTCCGTCGATGTCGCTGTCTGGACGCGCGAAGTAAATGTATTCAAACGTGCAGATTGAACGTTGTGTATGCGGGGTAAACTTGGTCTCGGTCAAGCCATTCTCATCAATGATGATCAGCTCGCCCGGCTGCACATCCCGCCAGTACTCCGCTCCGATGATATCAAAAGCGCATGTCTCCGAAGCGACGCAGATCGCATCTCCAAGGCGGCCCAGCGACAAGGGGCGCAGTCCATTGGGATCGAGCGCGATGATGAGCTGGTGATTGTTCATGACGACGAGGGCATAAGCCCCCTTGATATGCTGCAGGGCATCCTTCACCGCTCCGGGCAGATCGCTGCTCTCGGAACGAGCGATCAGATGCGCGATGACTTCGGTATCGCTTGTCGTTTGAAAAATAGAGCCTTTTGCCTCCAACTCCTTGCGCAGAACAGCTGCATTCACCAGGTTCCCGTTGTGGGCAACTGCCATACTGCCCTGTGCATAGCGGAAAAAGAGCGGCTGGGCATTCTCAATCTTGCTGGAACCTGCTGTCGTATAGCGGGTGTGTCCGATGGCGATATGACCGCGGAATTTTTCCAGATCTCCTTTGCCAAACGCTTCCGAGACGAGCCCCATTCCGCGATGCTTATACCACTTCTCGCCGTCGGAGGCGCAGATCCCTGCGCTCTCCTGACCGCGATGCTGCAGGGCGTGAAGCCCCAGATAAGTCAATTGAGACGCTTCCTCGTGGTTGTAGATGCCAAATACGCCGCATTCTTCATTCAATTTGTCCCAGATCAACTTATCAAACATGGAATCGCATCCTTCCAGGCTGCTTTCACCTCTTGAATCGAAGCGCGAATCGCTTCTGTTCCGTTCACGTTTACCACGAGGCTGTCGCCTCCGGTTTTTCCGATCACTTGTGCAGGCACACCGTGTTCCTGAGCCAGAGCCAATACTGCCGCTGCCTGCTCCTGCGAAGTGCTGAGCAGAATGCGGGACTGTGATTCGCTGAACAGCAGAACATCTGGACGCAAGGAAGATTCAAGCTCTACCTGCGCACCGAATTCTTTGCCGAAGCAGGACTCTGCCAGAGCAGCAGCCAGACCGCCCTCGGACAGGTCATGCGCGGATTTTACCAAGCCTTTGCGGATCGCCGAGAGAACCAGCTTTTGTACAGCCGCTTCTTTGGCCAGATCGATTTGCGGAGGACGACCGGAGATGGAGCCGGTAACCAGCTTCTGATACTCGCTTCCGCCCAGCTCGGCGAATGTCTCGCCCAGCAAGATGATGGCGTCGCCTTCGTGCTTGAAGTCTTGTGTTGTAATATGGTCTACATCGGTGATCAGACCTACCATGCCGACAGTCGGAGTCGGATAGATCGGCTCGCCGCTGCGTTCATTGTAGAAAGAGACGTTTCCGCCGATAACCGGCGAGTCCAGCGCCACACATGCCTCGCTCATGCCCTCGCAGGCCTTTTCGAACTGCCAGAACACTTCAGGCTTCTCCGGGCTGCCGAAGTTGAGGCAGTCGGTGATCGCCAATGGCTCTGCGCCGGAGCAGACGACGTTGCGGGCCGACTCGGCTACGGCAATTGCGCCGCCTACTTTTGGATCGAGGTAGACGTAGCGTCCGTTGCAATCGGTGCTCATCGCCAAAGCCTTGCGAGTGCCGCGCACCATGACGACGGCTGCGTCAGAGCCAGGCTTTACAGCGGTGTTGGCGCGGACGATATGGTCGTATTGCTCGTATACCCACGCTTTGCTGGCGACAGTCGGCTGTGCCAGGATGCTTTTCAGCGTTTCATTCAGGTCAGCAGGCTCGGGAATCGCAGCCAGCACATCTACCTTTGCATTCGCTTCGTAATAAGCAGGGACAGCGGATGGACGATGGTAGACAGGCGCATCTTCCGCCAAGCTGTCTACAGGCACTTCCGCTACGACTTCCCCTTTGTGCAGCAGACGCAGCATGCTGTCATCGGTTACTTTCCCGACGACCGCAGAAGCCAAGCCCCATTTGTCAAAAATCGCGATGGCCTCGGCTTCTTTGCCGCTTTCTACTACTACGAGCATGCGCTCCTGGGACTCGGAGAGCATCATTTCGTAGGCGGACATGCCGGCTTCGCGCTGCGGCACCAGGTCGAGGTTCATCTCGATCCCGTTCCCTGCTTTGGACGCCATCTCGGAGCTGGAGCTGGTCAAGCCAGCCGCGCCCATGTCCTGAATCCCGACGACAATCCCTGTATCAATCAGCTCCAGGCATGCTTCCAGGAGCAGCTTTTCCATGAACGGATCTCCCACCTGTACGGCAGGACGTTTTTTCTCGGAGTCTTCATTCAGCTCCTCCGACGCGAAAGTAGCGCCGTGAATGCCGTCGCGGCCCGTGCTGGCTCCCACGTAGATGACCGGGTTGCCGATGCCGGAGGCGACGCCTTTTTGGATTTTTTCGTGATCGATCAGACCGACGCACATGGCGTTGACCAATGGATTTCCTTCATACGTCGGATCGAAGTTGACCTCTCCCCCGACGGTCGGAATCCCGATGCAGTTGCCGTAGCCTGCAATCCCTTCCACGACATGCTCAAACAGATACTTCACGCGCGGGGTGGTCAATTCGCCAAAACGAAGGGAATTGAGAACCGCGATCGGACGGGCACCCATCGAAAATACATCGCGGATGATCCCGCCGACACCCGTTGCCGCTCCTTGATACGGTTCAATGGCGGATGGATGGTTATGGCTTTCGATCTTAAAGACGACAGCTTGCTGGTCGCCGATGTCTACAATTCCCGCTCCTTCGCCGGGACCTTGCAGGACGCGAGGGCCCTTCGTCGGAAAACGGCGCAGGACAGGCTTGGAGTTTTTATAGGAGCAATGCTCGGACCACATGACGCTGTAGAGTCCGGTCTCTGTCCAGTTCGGTTTGCGTCCGATGATGTCGACCACACGCTGGTACTCGTCATCGGTCAGGCCGATTTCGCGATACAGCTTCTGCTCGAAAATTTGTTCAGCTGTCGGTTCATTATGCGTGAGTTGTGGCACGGTTCCGTTCCCTCCAGGTCTTCAGGATTGAAGTAAACATGCGGCGTCCGTCATCGGATGTCATCCAGGCATGGACAGCGCGCTCCGGGTGAGGCATCATGCCCAGTACGTTGCCTTTTTCATTGACAATCCCGGCAATATCCTCAAGCGAGCCGTTGGGGTTTTCCCCATGATAGCGGAATACGATCTGATTGCCCCTTTTCAATTGGGCCAGCGTTTCTTCGTCACAGTAGTAGTTGCCTTCTCCATGCGCGATCGGGATGTGGATGACCTCGCCCTGGTCGTAATCCTTAGTAAAGGCCGTATCGTTGTTCTCTACGCGCAAAGCGGACAGCTTGCAGCGGAATTTGAGGGAGCGGTTGCGCAGCAGGACGCCTGGGAGCAGTCCAGCTTCCGTGAGGATCTGAAACCCGTTGCAAATCCCCATGACCAGCTTGCCTTCCTCGGCCGCCTTCACCACTTGCTCCATGACGGGCGAAAATTGGGCGACAGCACCGCAGCGCAAGTAATCTCCGTAGGAGAAGCCGCCTGGCAAAAGAATCACGTCATACGCGGAAAGATCGGTGTCAGAGTGCCAGACGTAATCCACCGGCACGCCCATGACGTCTTCCACCGCGTTGTACAAATCGATGTCGGCATTGGAGCCGGGAAAGACAATAACGGCTACTCGCATCACTCAGCCCTCCACGATCTCAAAGCGATAGTCTTCAACCACCGTATTGGCCAGCAGCTTTTCACACATTTCACGGACGCGCTCTTCCGCCTGGGCACGATCATTCGTTCCAAGCTCCAGCTCCATGTACTTGCCGATGCGCACGTTCGCCACCTCGTCAAAGCCCAAGGTGTTCAACGCTCCCTTTACTGCATTCCCCTGCGGGTCCAATACACTCTCACGCAATGTAACATACACAACTGCCTTAAACATGGACATCTCCTCCCAATCTTCTCAGCATTTCCTGATACGCTTCCTCCACATTTCCCAGATCGCGGCGAAAACGGTCTTTATCCAACTTTTCATTCGTTTCCGAATCCCAGAACCGGCATGTATCCGGCGATATTTCATCGGCGAGGAGAATGTCTCCCTCCGGCGTTCTTCCAAATTCCAGTTTAAAGTCAACCAGTGTAATCTTGCGTTCGCGCAAATAAGGACGCAACACTTCATTCACTGCGAGGCCCATGCGTTCCAATGCCGCCTGATCCTCTTCGCTCGCAATCCCCAAGACCTTGATATGGGAAGCATTGACCAACGGATCTCCCAAGGCGTCATCCTTGTAGTAGAACTCGACGACAGGCTCAGGCAAGACGGTCCCTTCTGCCATGCCCAATCTCTTCGCCAGCGAACCGGCAGCGATATTGCGAACGACAACCTCCAACGGGATAATCTCAACCTGACGAACCACTTGCTCGGTCGCGGACAGGAGGCGGACAAAATGATTGTCGATGCCGCGTTCTTTGAGCATCGTGAAAAAGATGGCGGTAATCCGGTTGTTCAGCTCACCTTTTCCCGTGATTTGAGCGCGTTTTTCTCCGTTGAATGCCGTAGCATCATCCTTGTACTCCACCCAGTACTGCCCGGGAACAGAAGTCCGATAAATCCGTTTTGCCTTTCCTTCGTAAAGTTGTTCTTGTTTTTCCACCGTAGAAGTCACCTTCCCAGATAAAAGGGTTGTATTGCAATTAATTTACGAACGATTCAAATACATTAAAACATAATCATACGCATTTATCAACGAAAATCCCCAGAAACAACTTCGACAAACGTTCGGTTTTTACTGGATATTCCCCAATGTCACCAGCTTATCATTCGTTAATTTAACGGATTTCGTTCCGCTCTCCCCTTCACTTCTGCGCTCCTTTCCTGTCTTGTGATACACTAAAGAAGTAAACCTACTAGGGAAAGAAGGAATCCAAGATGTTGTCTTTCGAGGTCTCCTTTCCAACGCAGATTTTTTTCGGCATGGGAGAAATCAATCTGTTGGGGGAAAGGGCGAAAACGCTTGGCAAAAAGGCCTTGCTTGTCACCGGAGGCAAATCTGCAAAGCGTACCGGTCTTTTGGCCCGAGTCCAGACTCTCCTGGAAGAGGCGAATATCGAGGCTGTTCTTTTTGATAAAGTGGAACCCAATCCCCGTACCACAACCGTTGATACTGGGGCTGCACTGGCGCGTGAGCAAGGCTGTGACTTTGTTCTGGCGGTAGGGGGCGGCTCCGTCATGGACGCCTCCAAGGCGATCGCTGCCGCAGCACATTCCGGCCGCCCGATCTACGACTACATGCGCGGCAATCCGAGCGGTTCCGCCAAAACACTCGTTCCGGTAGTCGAGGCCTTGCCGATTTTGACCATTCCTACTGTGGCTGCGACGGGTTCGGAAGCCAACTCCGTGACCGTGCTGACGCATTGGGAAACGCATGAAAAGTCGTCATTCAACGGCCCGGCCCTTTTTCCGAAAATCGCCATACTGGACCCGTCGCTCACCTTTACCGTTCCGGCACGGGTAACGGCAGAAGCAAGTGCGGATATTTTCTCCCATATCTTTGAAAGCTACCTGATCAGCGCCCCTGGAACTCATGTGCAGGACGGCATCTCCGAAAATCTGATTCGCCTGGTCGTGGAGCATTCCGTAAGAGCGATCCAGCAGCCTGATGACGCGGAAGCTCGCGGGACACTGCTGTGGGCCAGCACGCTCGGGATCAGTCCGTTCGCCCTCGCCGGACGCGGGCTTCGGGTCGGCATGCCTTTGCACGGCATTGAACACCCGTTGAGCGGCTTCTATGACATGGCGCATGGGCGCGGACTCGCGATTTTGTCCCTGCCTTATTTTGAACAAGTGATCCTGCCCGATCGTCCGGAGCGGCTTGCTCGCATGGGACGCAACTGCTTCGGCATTGTGGCAGGGGACGATCATGCTTGCGCCCGGGCCACGATTGAGGCCGTACGCCAATGGTACGAGCGGATGGGAATCACCGAACGGCTGTCTGATTTTGGCGTGACTCGCGACGCCCTCCCTCGCTTGGCAGAGGATGCGGTACACATCGGCGGACGCGGATTCGGATACCTGCCCAGCTCCCGCAATCTGAATGCAGAAGAGATTGTGTCGATCTACGAGGCTTGCCTGTAACAGACTCTCATCTTGACTCTGGCATCATTTGGGCGAGTTGTGCCATAATAGAAATTAGTAAAAAATTTTTTATCTAAGGGGTTGTCTAGCTATGGCAGATCCACGGATTAACGAACTGGCGAGCCGGCTTATTCGTTACTCGCTGAACCTGCAAAAAGGGGAAAAGCTGCTGATCGAAAACACAGGACTTCAGCCGGAGATGGTGCGTGCGCTGGTTCGCGAGGCTTTTGCAGTCGGAGCACTCCCGCTGGTAACACTCAAGGATCAGGAAGTGCTGCGCGCACTATATGAAGGAACAAGCGAAGAACATATGGCCTTGATGGCGAAGTACGAATACGAGCGGATGAAAGATATGGACGCCTACATCGCCATCCGCGCCTACGAAAATATCAACGAGCTGTCGGATGTACCCGAAGACAAGATGGGCATTTACGCCCGCGTTCTCTACCAAAAGGTACATACGAACGAACGCGTTGCCAACAAACGCTGGGTGGTCCTGCGCTACCCGAACAAATCGATGGCGCAGCTGTCCAACATGAGCCTGGAGCGCTTTGAGAACTTCTACTTTGACGTCTGCAATCTGGACTACGCCAAAATGTCCCGCGCCATGACACCGCTCAAGGAACTGATGGACCGCACCGACCGCGTTCGCATCGTCGGGCCGAAAACGGATCTGCGCTTTTCCATCAAAGGAATCGGCGCGATCAAGTGCGACGGCAAGCGCAACATCCCGGACGGCGAGGTGTATACGGCTCCTGTACGTGATTCGGTCGAAGGAACGATCTACTATAACGCCGCGACCAACTACAACGGCACGACCTTCACCGACGTGCAGTTTACTTTTAAAGAAGGAAAAATCGTCGAAGCGACCAGCTCCAACACCAAGGCCTTGAACGACATCCTGGATACGGACGAAGGCTCGCGCTATATCGGCGAGTTTGCGATCGGCTTCAATCCGCATATCCTCCACCCGATGCTGGATATTTTGTTCGACGAGAAGATTGCCGGCAGCTTCCACTTCACACCGGGCAACGCGTACAATGTGGCGGACAACGGCAACCGCTCCTCTGTCCACTGGGATCTGGTGCAAATCCAGCGGCCTGAGTACGGCGGCGGAGAGATCTGGTTCGATGATGTGCTGATCCGCAAAGACGGACGTTTTGTCCTGCCGGAGCTGGAAGATTTGAATCCGGAGAATCTGGTTTAATTCCAGGGATGATTAGGACATACAAAACAGCCGCCTCTTTTCAGAGTGCGGCTGTATGTTTTCTACCCTATTTCTTGATTATGCTTTCTTTCACCGTACCATCTTGCATCAGGCGGGATTCCACAAGCTCTCCTTTTTCATTCTTGCTGTAAAAAGAAAAGCTTTGCACTTTCTCCTCTTTATCAAACTCGACAAATAATTGTGATTTCAGGGACCCGTCCTCCAATCCCTGTATGTCGACTTCATCCATGTTGTCCGGTGCTGAATACGTGTAGCCTTCCTTTTTTCCAAAATCATATCGCCACATCTTGGTATCGTTCATGGAGCTCGTTACCTCGGCATCAGAGTCAACTTCTAGCAGGCTTTTTACTTCCTCCTTGGACATTCCCAGCTTCAATTTTTCTTTAACAACTGTAGCAGTCAGGTCAACGTTTATCACTTGCTTTTCTGTCGGGGCCGGAGCAGACGCAGGGTCATTGCTGCAGCCGGTAAGGTACAACCCTCCACATAAAAGCAGCATAGTGGTAATGGTTCTGAATTTCAGCATTCATCATTTCTCCTTTCTTCTGTTAACCCCCGTTTGTAAAGACGCCTCCATTTGGAAATATGTTACATCCCCCACTTGGCAATGCAGTACAAAGTGACTGACAATGGTAACTGTTCCTCCGTCCACTGGGAGCTGGTGATAATCCAACGCCCTGAATCATCTGGTAAAGAAAACGTAAAAAGAGCCGCCTCTCCTCAGAGTGCGGCTCTATGTTTTCTGCTTGATCATTTTACTCTGCATGTCGACTTCATTACATTTGATGGCTGGCATGAGGATGAAGGACGCCGCGGCTCTCTCGATCTTTCGTATCCTTGTTGTATACATACATATTTGCGCAATTCATAAGAAATCTGAACCGCGAAGCTATGCTATTCTGCAAATACACCTTTTCCTGAGAAGAACACCAAGCTGCAGGCACGAGCATTGTATCAAGCACACACAATCGTGGAAAACAAAAGAAAATGTAAGGGGAGAATGTATCATGAGAAAAATCCGTATCGCATTCTGGATTTTCACCATTCTATTCTCGCTGGCAATGTTATTCCCAACTATTTCTGCTATTCTGGGAGAGAAGGAAACAGTGAAGTTCATAACGGAGCACTTCGGGTACCCGGCCTATTTCGTCTTTTACAGCGGAATCGTGAAAGTACTCGGCATTGCGGCGATCCTGATACCCGGCTACCCTCGAGTGAAAGAATGGGCTTACGCGGGATTGGCGTTTGACTTGATCAGCGTCGTTTATTCGAGTATTGCCGTCGGCGATTCAATTATTGCAGGCTGGCCGATGCTCATATACTTCCTTCTGTTGGCCGGATCGTATGTGTATTATCACAAAATGAATGCTTCCGTCAGTACAGCTGCCACTGACACCATCTCACCAAAGCTGCAATAAGTGCCTCCCCCTCATCATATGAAAACACCTGAGCTGGTAGAGGCTTAAAAGGAAACAAAATAAAAGTGCCCGAGCCCTGCCTAAATCCGGTAGGGCTCGGCTTTTTTATCGCAAGCACACCTGCAGCAGCTGGTGGCTATTGACTCGTAATATGATTTCTGCCATACCTTCGATGGTTCCCGGGACATCCGTTATGATTTGGAGCAAAGATCTCTACTCCGCATGCAAATAATAGTGAATCAGCCCGTCTATCAGATCATCCAGCTTGCGGAACTCAAAACCCGTCGCCGCCGCCTTGCTCACATCAGGAGACAGGGATGCCCCGAAATTATACGGGGAGGTCGATTCCTTCTCCGTCGATGGAACAATGATTGCTTCTGTTTTTGCGGCCTGTGCGATGCGATCGAGCAATTCCTGCAGCGAGAGATCCCCGGCTGAGCCGGGATTGTAGGGACCCTGCAGCTTTTGTTCAGCGGCGAACTGGATAAATCGGGCCGCATCCTCGGAGTCGATGTAGCCAAGTCTGCTTTCGGGATTGTCGATTCCGATCGGTTGCCCCGCTTTCACCCGATCCACATGGAATTGCAAACGCCCAGTATAATCGTCTTCCCCGATCACCAGTGGAAAGCGAAATGCCGTGGCCGGCACATTTCCTGCCTGGAACAGGACTGCTTCAGCCTGTCTTTTCGCCTCTTTGTACCCCGGTATTCCTATGTATTCTCTGCGGGATTTCAAATCAATCGGGTAGGTATAAGGGTCGTATTCCGATTCTTGTTTGGATGCGCCCCAATCATAGACGGACATGGTAGACGTAAACAAATAATGTCCGATTCTGCCTTCCAGAACCTCAAGGGCGTCCTTTACTTCAAGAGGAGAATAGCACGATTGATCGAATACACAGTCGTAAAAGATGTCTGTGCTGCCAAAAGCATCCTCCAACGTCTTCCTGTCCTCCCTGTCAATAATCAGGCGCTGCACGCTGTCGCCGAACGGATCTGGCGTTCTTCCCCTCGTCGCTATCGTCACATCCCAGCCGCTGTCCACAAGATTGCGAACCAAACGCTTGCCAAAAAACTGAGTCCCGCCAATCACCAATGCTTTTTTCATGATGATCCCTCTTTCGATAAGAATTTTTTTATCGATCTTTGATCATCATAACGGATATTGTCGTGCAATTCAATCTATTCAATTAAAAACCTGACGCACAAAGCGTCAGGCATTTTCCCCTTTCTCGGCAAAGAGTTGATTCAGCTTTTGATAAGTTGGAGGGAACTCGGCTTGATAGCGCAAGAAGGAAGGGATCGGGTAACGCACACCGCCTTTTTGCGTGCCAGCCAGACCCTCTACCAGTTCTTCGGCATCCCGATAGTGAAAGCTGAAGGCCATTTCATGGTCCTGTGTCTGGGCGAACAGCCGGTCTCCATAACAAGGCACGATCACCTGAGGCTCGCCTGTCTGCAACGGCTTTATCGCAATATCCGCACAGTCTGCACGGCTGGAGAACGTCGAAGGAATAGAACCGCCCCGCTTGTACAGCATGCCCGCCACCAGACGCATCACCTGCGCCGAGTTGCCGTAGATTACGACTACATCCGGCTCGACGGTTGCACGATCCAGCGGATAGGAGACGTAATACCCGCTCTCCTCTGCTGACAGCTTCGGCACATCCTGCTCGCTTGCTGCCCCAGCTTCCAGACTGTCGGTGTACATGCCGCAAGCCAGATTACCTTCTGTGTAAAAGGGCAACTGCGGCTCGTAGCCAAACGCCACCTGCGCGATGGGACAGGAGAGGTCTGATCCGTTCATAGCGATGCTCCAGCCATAGCGTCGCGAAAATCCGACCGCCTGACAAATCGTGATCTGATAGCCGAAGTCGCGCATGGGCCGCTTTGTTCTCTCCGGCAGGTCATTTTCCGCTTTCACGATCTTGATTCCGACCGGGAACGAATCCGTCCTGACGTATGTTTGAATCGCTTGGTTCAACTCTTTTACGTTCATCTTCCATCCCCCATTCACTCAAGTGTTCTCTCTTCAAGTATCCCAAATATTCTGCCATTAAGCAAAGTTTTATGACTTTCAAAAGTGGCTTCTCCAATTTTCGCTGCCGTAATTCAAGGTGACTTCTCCATTTGGAAAACCATTTTGTTTTTTGCTTTCAAAATAGATGCCGACCCATTTCTGATCCAGACCATCCGAAACATGAAATTGAAGCCCATCTTCTTCCGGGGTCAACCCTTCCGAATGTATGACGCGAATATTTTTTGCCTCCTCCCTATCAAAACCGATCCGTAATCCTTGATCTTCCTTGCTTTCATCCGAAAATTCAAAGTGGATGTAGCTGTACGTATCGTTTCTAAAGAGGGAATAGTCGAAGCTCGTGTCGTCATCTAATTTGTTCACATCTGATTGGAAGGCAACCAGTCCTTGCTCATGAAGCGTTTTTTTGAATTCATCCAAGCTATTGGCTTTCATTCGCGAATCCTTTATTGCTTGTTCAACCGTTATTGGTGGTGCAGAATTTTCTTCTGCGGATTGACAGCCCACTGTGAAGAGAAATGCGAACACCAACGAAACGACCACTTTATTCCACAAGGACAATCCCCCTTCCTTCTCCCATTTGGACGGTTTGTAAAGCTTGATGCTATGCTGCCTACATGGAGAATTGTAAAGTCTTCCATATAATCGAATCAACTAACATTCGTCGTAAAAGAATAAAAAACGGGTTATCCCCGTTTTCTACCCCCCACTGTACTTCTCCTCAATCTCCGAGCGCATCTCGCTGTACGTCTGCGTCGTCAAGCCGACCAAATAGGCGATCAGCTCCTCCTTGGATTGCGTGACCAGCGCCTCTCTTTCACGCCGCTTCTGCAACAGATATTCTCGCGGCTGATTGCCCAGCTTGCCTGTCGCGGTCAGATAATCGATAGCAGCGCCGACATTGAGGCTTTCCCGCCAGTTTTTCTCGTACCAATCCCGGTCGTAGGCGTCGATCCATTTTTTGCGGTCGATCAATACGGCATCCACTTCGGACAAGGCATCGCGCTTCCACTGCTCCCATTTTTGTGCAATTTCTTTGGCTCGCTCCAGCTCTTGCTTGAACTGCTCTCGATTGGTGACGTTGGCGTACAGCCCTTCCGATGCGGCCGCGATCTCTTTCAGTTGCTTCTGGCCCTCGGCATTTACGTCGAAGCCGATCACATTCAGGAGCGGCATGATGTCGGACTGGGAAAGCTCTCTGGCGACCGCTACCGGGTCGCCGTCACAGGTCTCGATCCCGTCACTCACCAGGTAGATGACGTTGGTATTCTTGTCTGCCGAAAACTGTGCCATGTCCTGCTGCGCCATTTGCAGAGAATGCGCAATCGAGGTCCAGCCGTTCGGCTCAAATTGCTTCAAGGCATCGTCCAGCTTCTTCGCATCATACGATTGGAGCTGATAGACGAGATCGCTGCTGGAGCAGGAAAGCTGTTTGTCCGCATCCGAACCGCTCCCCTTATGCCCGTAAACCCTTAGTGAAATTTTTGCTTCCTCAGGCAGAGACTCCGCGAACTCCTTGATCGCCTCTTTGGCCAGCTCCATCTTGGTCTTGTCGCCGATTTTTTCTTTCATACTGCCGCTCGCATCGAGAATAATCTGCACGTTGAAATTTTCGCGAAACAAAAAACGGGCATCTCCCACATCCGGACTCCCAAATGAAGCCATCCGCCAACGATCTACGACCATTTGCGGACTGAGGTAATCCTCCGTAAACAATGTGAGCAGTTGGCCCCAGTAAACATCGATCAGCGATTGATCCATCCCGTCGATCAAGGGCGGCAGACGGTCCAGAACTTTGACAATCTGTGCCCGATGCGGATAATTCGCCAGATAAAATTGAGTGCCAGCCAGCGGACCCGGCTGGGAGCCAATCAATTCTTGGGTCGTCTCAGGCATGCGTGGTATACCTGCAGTTCCGGTTACGGCTGACCCGAAAGAACAGCCGACAAGCGACAAGGTCAACACCAAGCCGCTTACGATATGACGCCATCTGGATGTACATGCCATCTCACTCATCGCCTCCTTGCTGCTACTCTGCCTGTTTCTCTATAAGGAAAGATGGACGTCTGTCCATTGGAGCACCTCTGCGAAGCGAATGCGTCTGCCTTCCGCTGTCTGCTCGATCTCATCGCGATGATTGGACAAGAAATCAAGGCCAAAATTTTCACTCTCATACCGGACGGACGTCCTTACTTCGATCCGCTGCTCGCTGTTGAACATCTTCACTCGCGACCCGCTTCTGATTGCGCCGTTTCTAGACAGGATTTTCCCAACTGTACTTCGAATTTCTTCTTCCGCAATCCCCATGTATTGCCTTACATACCCTTGCAGTACAGAATTGCTCGGTAGATTGACTAAGAGCACCTGGTCAATCGCACTATACTGGATCTCACTATCCGACCAGCTCGGATGGGCACTGCGCAAGGAGATCTCGGCCATCTCTACCTGCTCCCAGATCGGGACCATGTTGAACGGAAGGTTTGCATCATAGACATGGATCGCCCTCTCAGCTTCTTCGTATACAATCTGCGTAGCCCCAAGACTGGCTTGCTGCGCACTGTTCGCCGCCACTTCCTTGTCGACAAATACGGTAGACATGTTAAACAGCAGCGTAAACATAACGAGCGAAAAGAAGAAAAAGATCGTCAGGACAAACACCGTCATATTGCCGCGTTGATCGCGCAATTGTTCCTTTACCAGTTTCATCTAATGGACCACCCGCCCCCGCAGCTCGCGGCTAAGCGAGATGACCTTGTCTTCTGGCTCCATGTTTTTCTTGATAAATTCCGGAATGAAGAATAGATCCAGATTCACGCCAATGCGTGCAACAAACAAGTTATCCCCTTCACGAGAAATCCTTGATTTAGAATCGTTGTAAGAAATGCCTCCTCCGGCAGAGTTGACGATTTCGCGGGCAGCTCTTTCCGCCTCCGAGGAATTACCGGTGATCGAGTAGACCTTCGCTGCTTCGTTGGCTGCCGACTGGGCGATGATGACGGCATAAACACCTGTCAAAAATTGCCATAAAATCAAGAGTATCAAAAAAACAAATGGCAGAATCCCGATAAACTCCACAGTCACAGAGCCTTTCTCATTTTGCAACGCCCGACTCCATCTTTTCATAAGCACAGTCACCTCCGCAGAAAAACCCTGCTTACCCCTCTAATATCAATCTTTCTGCTTCAACTCTCTCTGCTTCCAATTTTTCTGCCTCGATCGCCTGCATCAGTTCTGTGCGCCACTTGATTGTGTACATCGTAAACATCACCGCGACAAAGGGGAAGATCAGCACCGTTAAAATCATTTGCGTAAAAAAGACAGCCCCGAAGCTGGTCGTGATAAACGTCACTGATGCCAGCCCGACCAGACCAATCACCCACTCGATCGCACTCGTCAGCAATATCAAGCCCAGAATTGGAACAAAGTGTTTTTTCCCCATCTCAAAGGCAGACCGCAAGCATTTCCAGGGAGATGCTTGTTTCATGACAGTGAGATAAGGAGTCAGATAAAACAGGACCAGCAGGATGACCCCCGGCACGACGAACAGAAGCAAGCCAATACACACCGCCAGTACGTAGACGATCCCAAACAGGAAAACGGAGAAGCCAGACTCCCAAAATGTGCGGAAGGCCTTGCGCAGCGGTTTTTCTTCTCCCTCCATCTCGCTGATGACGAATTGCGCAAACACGATCTGAACTAATGTCAGGAACAGCAGCAGCAAAAACAGATTATAAAAACTGGCGACGACAGGTGCCCCTGTCAAGGCAGCCAGAAAATTTACGTAGTTCATCGCCACATTGTGCACCAGCAGCAACGGCAGCACAATAACGGCCGAAATCAACAGCAAGGACTCGATATGACGCGCGTAAAAGTGAATGCTCTCTTTCAATGGATTCACAAAGACAGCCTCCCTGTATTCGTTCTCTTACTGCTAGGGATTCCGCAGAATGGAGATGATGTCATCGCGAAAAATTTGCTCATTTTTTTCACTTACCGCCTGTCTCATATCCTCGAAATCTCTGTAGGGGACTCCCCTTACTTCCATGTCTCGGACGGATTGCTTCATAATCCGCCTGATTTCTGCCCGTTTGTAGTCGCGCAGCAGCGCAACCAGCTTCTTCGCCATCTCACCTGACTCCCGAGCCAACTCGAGTCGGGAGGAGGCAAAAAAATCGTACAAGCGATCGACTGCATCCTGCAGCTCCACTTGCCTGCGCAAGCGCCGGTACAAGATGTAATCCGACTCAAGCAGGGCATCCCGCATATTCTTCTCGTCGTCGACAGACGTATAATTGCGTGCAAGCATGTCGTTGTGGCAACGCATCCCCCGTTCATAGATCGCCTGCAAGGCATCCACGCTTTTGACCATCGTGTCGCACATCTCGATCACATCATCTGCATCCTGGCGCGTCTGCGCATCCATCGCATGTTCACAGACTGGAAGGAGCGCCCGCAGATAATCCCGTTTTTGCTGATACATCCATACAGGCTTCTCCTTATCCGCTGCGAAATCTTGCGTAAAATTAATTGCAGCATTGTTATGGGACATAAAAAGGCGAACGACAGGCGCGGCCTCGGCACGAGGCGGCACACTCCCGTCACTGCGCAGGATCAGATACCCGCTCGCCTCGTTTTTCCCCCATCTCCAGTACTGGACATTGTAATAGACTTGATCTTCAAAGATTGCCGCATGATTAAACAAGTCCGGCTTTTCCAGGAAGCGTTTGTACTTATTGATTTGCTCTCGTACCTGTGCAGTTTCTCTTACGATCATGCGTTCAACCATGCGTGTATTCCCTCCAGCTCCAAAATGACATTCATGCTGATTGTATACGATGCAGAGCGGCTAGGTTCCTACACACCTAGGAGAAAATGGATTTTACCCACCCGATCGCATCACCGGCTTTCTCCTTGGCCCAATCGATCCCGGCCATGGTTTTTTCCTTGAGCCACTTGCCCATTTTTCCTCCTGCCAGCTTGTCGAGCCACTTGATCGCTTTGCTTCCAACCCACAGAACTCCCCCTACGGTGACAAGCACTACACCTGCCGTCTGTCCACCCGGTATGACAGAAGCGATCACTCCTGCGTCCATCAAGGTGCTTCCCAGATTGCTGACACCATCGAGGAACTTCTCTCCTTGCTGCTCTGGGGAAAGGCTGGGATCTTCAATCTGGCTGAATGCCGTGTACGTATTGAACGCATCAAATGGAAAACTGATCGCTGCAACGCCCACGTTCAAGCCGGTGACTAGACCCGGTACCCGAACTACATTATTGGCTGCCTGAGCCCCATTTGTGATCGAGCGCTGGGCATTTGCCGCGTTGGCTACGGCGTTGGCTTTCTGCTGAAGAACGAACTTGTAGTTGTCGTATGCGCCTTTCGCTCCCATGAGGTCGAGTGCGCCACTGGTATAATTCTGGTAATCCGAACCCTGCAGACTGATGTCCATCCCTTTCAGCCCAAGGGTAAGTAGAACTTTGGCGTAACCTCCAGCCCCCGCCCCGGCAGAAACCTGCCCCTGCTCCAGCAAGTCTGCACTGTAGCTGAGGGTGTCACCGATCACGTCTTTGAAGGATAGCTCCAATGCCTTGTAGCCCAACGTCTCTCCAAAAGGTTCTGGACGTTTCGTGTTTGGATCCAGACCAGGAGGAGTAAGCTGTGGAACCCCACCGCCATTGATTCCCGTTGCAGGTCCACTACCGCCCGGCGCCTGCAAATCAGGCCTGCTGCCATTTGGTGCTGACAAGTCAGGAGCCTGACCGTCCGGAGCCTGCAATTGCGGCACATTTCCGCCAGGCTGCAATTGAGGTGTATTCCCGTCTGGCGCCTGAAGCTGGGGTGTATCCCACTCCGGGACAATTCCCGGCGGAGGCTCCAATTGAGGCATATCCCACTGAACGCCTTCGAGCTGCGGAACTTCCCATTCCGGCGCCTGGAGATCAGGCGTCTGGTAGTCCGGTACCTGCATCGTCGGTGGCTGTAAGGTAGCTCCTTCCGCCAGCGCAATCACTGGGAAAGCATTCATCAAAAGAATAAAAAAGGCGAAGATACCAGTTATCCAGCGTCTTCCTCGTCTTTTACCCACTAGCCAACCCTCCTGTGTCACGCTAGTTTTTTCTCATCTTGTATGCCTGTTCGATCGCCGCGACAGCTTCCTTGTATGATTTTTCATTGAGGTCTCTCAGAAAAGCTTCCATTTCCCTGCCGTGCTTCACGATGATCTCGTCTTGCTGCTTCTCGATCTTTTCCAGTGCCGAGAGGGTTCCTTGATCCAGGATGTTCAGCCTGTTCAGATCAGTAAAGACAGAAAGAAAATTATAGCTTTCCCTTACAGAATTGCTGTACCACTTCGATCCATAGGCATGGATGGATACAGCTTGGGACAGATTCGCCGACAAGGCATCATAGGACGCGCCGCTTCTCCATTTCGTCCACTTCTGTGCGATTTCGCTCGCCTGCTGAAATTCGCTCAGCAACTCTTTTTGATCCTGAATCAACACGTAACGTCCGCCTGCCGCGTCTGCTACCTGCTTGAGCTGCCGCTGCCCTTCACCATCGACTCCAAAACCGACCACATTGACGATTGGCGTAATATCGGAGCTGCCCAACTGTTGCGCCACCGCTACAGGATCGCCTCCGCAAGTCTCAATCCCGTCGCTGACGAGGTAGATGATATTCGTGCTGTTTTCACCCTTGAAGGAACTCAAATCCTCTTGTGCCTTTTGCAGGGCCAAGGCGATTGGTGTCCAGCCTGCCGGTTTGAATTGCGCGAGGGCTTCATCCATCTTTTGCGGATCATACGCCTGAAGCGGATACATCACATCGCTTTTGCTGCAAGAAAGCTCCTTCGCAGATTCCGCCCCGCTCCCTTCGTGGCCGTAGACCCGTAAACCAACACGCGCCTCTGGGGGAAGCGATTCAGCAAAGATGCGAATGGCCTCTTTGGCAGCTTCCATCCGCGTTTTTTTCCCAGCCATATGGCCCATACTGCCGCTGGCATCCAGGACGATCATGACGTTGTACTGCTTCTTAAACTGAAAGCGCGGATCATCTACTTCCGGATTGCCGAAAGAGTTCAACTTGATCTGGTTGATAATCTCCTGCGGTTCCGGATAATCCTCTGCGAACAGCCCAAGCAAAGCCAGATAATACAATTCAATGATTTCCTGGTCGGGATCCTTAATGTTGGGGATTTGGGAAATGACCTTCTCGATTTCGTCATTTTGCTCGCCGTATTGCATTCCTGAAAAGCGGCCAGGCGGGATATTGTAAAAATCCTCGGCCGTCTGAGGCAGCTTGCTCAATTCTGCAGGGATCATCGCTTTGAGTGCCTGCAGCTGCTTTTCTCGGTCCGGTACATCCGGATCAGGCGCAGACGTCCCGTTCTCTCCCTGTTCGTTTTGATTCGGTTGGGGTTCTGCCTGCCCAGGGGGCTCGACTGGCGTTGTATCCACTGGCTCAGCTTCCGGCGCTGAACAGGCGTACAGTCCAACCAAAGTAGCCAAGAGGATGGCGATAAAGAATGATTTCGTTGTATTCATGACAGTATCCGTACCTCCCCCTCTTATCAGCTCTCATTATGTAAAGAAGCTGGCATAACAGATGCCTGTATGCCAGCGCACCTAAGCTTATTCTCCCTTGCTGATGCCTTTGATGATGTTGGACAGTGTGCTGGAGACAGCGTTACCGACGTTTTTATCGTCTTGAAATACTACCTGAATGGCTGCGAAAATGGCCAGGATAACCCCCGCCAGGGCGATCCACTCGATTGCTTGCGCTCCTCGTTGGTTGTTCAAGGAAACCATTGTTTTTGCGTAAAGTTTTTGAATGGCATTAGTCATCATTTTTCATTACTCCCCTCATAGTTAAAAAATAGTAAAATACCGGCATGCTTTGTTGCTCTTCCTGATGAGGGGCATCACCTCCTCTCCAGCTAAAATCTTATTTGGAGATCATGTCAGACAGCATCGTCGTGTTCTCCATAATATTTAGAACCATCAGCCCGCCAATCAAGGCAATGGCTGTCGGCGCTACAACAAATGTAGTGATCAGCGTTACTTTGGGCGAAGCCTTTGCCGCCTTTTCCTTGATCAGCTCTTTGCGGATGCGGCGCATGTTTTCGGACTGGATTTTGAACGTGACGGCAATCGGAACTCCCAAACGCATGCCCTGAATCAATGCCTTGATCAGCATCTGAAACTCAGGGTTGTCATTGCGGCGCAGCAGCTGCTCATACGCCTTTTCGCGGGGGACTCCCAAATCCAGCTCTTGATTGAACCGAGAGAATTCCTCTTGGATAGGCCCCTGGAAAAACTGCATGACCGCGCGCAGCGATTGATCCAGGCTAACCCCAGCCTGCAAGGTAACGCTCACGGTATCGAGAAATTCCGGCAGATCGTAGCGAATCTGGTTCTGCCTTTCCTTCGCCCGATTTTTCAACAGGACAATCGGCAGGAAATAGCCGACCAATGGCCAGACAATCAGCCCGTAGGTGGCAAAGGGGAGACCCAGGATAAAGAAGACAATCCCGACAATCCCTCCGAGCAAAGCGAGGAAGATCTTGGTGCCCTGAAACCGCTCGACACTCAAATCGTACGGGCGTCCCGCCTTCAGCAGCCATTCCTCCACCTCATGCGACTCGCTGAAAAAATTGATGCGTTGACCGAGCGCGGAATAGTCGTCACTGTAGGCAAGCAGCTTTTTGATCCACTTCTCGGAGGCTGTCTCCCGCTTGCGTACTTTATAGCCTTGCGTGCCGGTTGTTTCATGCACGTGGTTGATCAGCTTTTCCTTCTCGATTGAATAGCGGTAGTATTCCTTCAGGAAAATGACAAAAAATAACAGAAACAAAAACAGACAGGTAAGGATCCAAGCGTCCATCTTCTCACACCTTTATGTTGGTCACTTTTTTGACCAGGACGTAGGACAGGATCGTCCCGACGATAAATACACCCAGCAAAACCAGGCCAAAACCGGAGAACAACGGGTCGATAAACCCCTTGTTGATCGTGTTCATCATCAGAACCAAAGCGACAGGCATGATCGGCACCAGGATGGAGACGTATCGCTGCTCGGCCGTCATCGTCTTGATCTCCTGATTGACGATGCGCCGGTCCTCCAGCGTCTCAGCCATCTCCTGCAAGACCTCGCTGAGATTTCCTCCTGCCCGCCGCTGAATGTACAGGGTCGCTGCAAAAATGCGGAAATCTCTCGTCGGAATGCGCTTTTCCATATCCATCAGCGCTTTGTCAAAACCGACGCCCAATTGCAGCTCGCGCGCCATGCGTTTGAACTCCATGCCGGCAGGTTGCGGGATTTCGCGCGCCACCAGCTCAATCCCCTGTGTCAGGGTAAGTCCTGCACGCAACGAGTTGGCGAGCAGTCGGCACACATCTGAGAGCTGGTCGTTCATCCGCTCCTGGTATTTGTTGCGCCGGATGATAAACAACAGGTTTTGGATCATGTACATACTGGCTGCACCAATGAGCAGGTTGTAGGGAAATTTCAATCCCACGACATTGTTTAGGAAGAATGCCAATCCGAACGAACCCATCAGCATTATTCCGTAATACTCCGAGGGAGCCAGGGAAATATTGGCCTTTATCAGCTTGCCTTGAATCTCCTGGGCATGTGGCGTACGGTCGAAGCGATCCCCCCAGTCGGACAGAAAGCTTCGGCGCTGCGATTTGACGTCGTACCATTCCTCCGCACGCTTCTTCCACTCCGTCTTCTTCGCCCGGTAGCCCAGGTATTCATAGATGCCCCAGATGCCGAGCAGGACGGATAGACTAAATAGGATGGAGATGCTCACGCCTTTTCACCTCCGCAGACTTGAACAGGGATTCGTCAATTTCGATGCCGAAGGTCCGCAATCGTTCCAGACAGCGCGGGATCATGCCTGTCGGCGTAAAATAGCCGAGCACCTCCCCGGTCTTTCCCATTCCAACGCGCTGAAAACGGAAAATCTCATTGACCTCAATCAGTTTGTCAGGCCCTGTGTAAACCTCCGAGATCGAGACCATCTTCCGCGTCCCGTCTGAGAGGCGCGTTACTTGAACGATAATATCGAGGGCGCTGACGATGTATTCGCGAATGACCGAGGAGGGCAATTCCATCCCGGCCATGATCACCATCCCCTCCAAGCGGTTGAATGCGTCTTGCGGGGTATTGGCATGCACCGTGGTCAAGGACCCTTCGTGACCTGTGTTCATGGCCTGCAGCATGTCGAAGGCCTCAGCGCCACGAACCTCCCCGACGATAATGCGGTCGGGACGCATCCGCAGAGAGTTGCGGACCAGGTGGCGAATGGTGATCTCCCCCTTGCCCTCCATGTTGGGGGGACGCGCTTCCAGTCCCACGCAATTGGGTCGGTCCAGCTTCAGCTCCGCCGAGTCCTCAATGGTGATGACACGTTCAAACAACGGGATGGCTTTCGAGGCGGCGTTGAGCAGGGTGGTCTTCCCGCTTCCCGTCCCTCCCGAGATCAGCACGTTCATCTTCGCTTTGACGACTGATTCGAGAAAAAATGCCATCCTGCTGTCAAAAGCATTAAAATTCATCAAATCCTGCATCGAGTAAGGTTCTTTGCGGAATTTCCGGATCGAGACGAGCGTTCCATTCAGGCTGACCGGAGGAATCACGGCGTTTACACGGCTGCCGTCCTTGAGGCGGGCATCCACCATCGGTGAGCTTTCGTCGATTCTTCGTCCGAGCGGGGCCACGATCCGGTCGACGATATGGCGAAGATGCTCCTCGTCCCGGAATTTCAAATCCGTCAGCTCCAATCGACCCTTTTTCTCGATATACACTTCCTTGTGCCCGTTGATGGAGATCTCCGTAATCTCGGGATCTGCCAATAAGGGCTCCAAAGGTCCCAAGCCTACGGATTCGTTGATCAGTCTGGTCAGCAGCAGTTCCTTTTCCGTGCGGGGAATGACGACCTTCTCTTCTGACATGTACTGGGACACCATGCGTTCAATTGCCAGCCGCATTTCTCCCGGAGACAAGCTGGTCAGGCGATCCAGATTGGTCTCGCGCAGCAGTCTCGCTTTATAGTGATCCGCCAGCTCGTCGATGTACGGATTGTGATAAGCAGGAGCTGCGAGCGGACGGGCGTCGTTGTCAGTCTTTGCGGGCTGTTCTTCTTTGCGTCGAAATAATGCCATGTCCTTCGCCTCCTATGACAGCTTGGAAAGTACCCATTTGCGTATATCTTTGGCAGCGGCGGAGAGCTTTTTTTCATTGGCTTCACGTTGCAACGGCTGTCCTTGATTGACCGCTGCCTGCACACCGCGATGGTCGCGGCAAATTTCGGCTGTGATCGGGGTTTGAATCAGTCCCTTCAGATCGGAGACGTTCAGTTCATTGTCCCTGCCGACCTTGTTGACGACGATTTCAAGCCTTCCTTGCGTATCGATTCGCAATCTTCTGAACAGATCTTCCACCAGCCGGTACGCCTGCACCGACGGCGTATCCAGATTCATAACGTAATAGATGATGTCCGACTCTTCCAATGCCGAATACGTAAGTTCGTTCATGTAGGAAGGCAGATCCAGAATGACAAAATCATAGCTGCGTCGACTGGCGCGGATCAGCCGCGTAATGAATTCCTCAGATATGTTTTCTGCCGTCTCCGCATCGCGCGGGCTGACCAGCACTTCCAGCTTGGAATGGGTCTCGCGCTGCGACACATTGCGTATGTGGTTTTCATTCATCTCGTTAATCACTGGGACCAGATCCGCCAAAGTCCTTGTGGTGTCAAGCGAGAAGAAGGTCTCTACTCCTCCGTATTGCAGGTTCAGATCGATCAGCAGTACGCGTGCGGTCGATTCCAGCTTGAGCGCTTGGGCAAAACCGGTGGCCATCTGGGTACGTCCGCTTCCTCCCTTGCCGCTGTAAAAGGAATAGACCTTGCCCCGCCCTCTGACGAATGCCTTTCCGGTAGCCACTGCCCCTTTTTTGCGCTGCTGATGCTGTTCCAGCTCTGCGATTTTCTCCAGGCGATCGGTCAACAGCGTCAGTTCGTCCGGCATCAGGATGTATTCGATGGCCCCTGCGCGGATGACGTCCCGCACCAAAGCAAAATCCTGCTTCTCTGTCAAAAAGATGATGATGCCTTCCGGGAGCTCTCCCTGGATGTACTGAACCAGCTCCACTCCTGTGCCATCCTCGGGTTGGACGAGCAGCACGACATCAGGTGCGATCCTGTCGATCTCCTTTTTTACTTCACGCGATGTCGTATAGTGGACGTTTCGCTGCGCAAGCGATTCGCGCAGTAGATTCTGAATGGAATCATAATCGGCGACCACGAGTATCTTCATATCGGTGTTCATACATTAGCCTCCTGGATTCGAAACTGGTGGTGATGAAGTCCCTGCCGCAGGTGTTTGTTGTGCAGGCTGTGTCGGTTGCTGACCAGGGACAGGCGCTGTAGGAGGTGTCTGTGTTTCAGGTGTTGCCGGTGTTGCCGGTGCAGCAGGCGGCGTCGCAGGCTGCTGGCCCTCAGGAGACCCTTCTGTCGGTGCTGCCCCTTCCTCGGACGGCTTCTCGGAGAATGGCTCGGGTATGCCCAGCTCTCCCTTCCCGACGTTCGATTTCAGAATTCTCATGACCTGTGCATAATGCTGTTGATGGATAAAGATCGGCACTTGCTCAAATGGCATCTCCAACGCGACGCCGCGAAACTGATCATCCGATTTGGCGACCATAGCGACTGGCACATCCTTCATGAATACCTCTGTGGTCGGTTTGCCATTCTCATTATGAGAAACGATGATATCCACGCGGTCCAAGGCCTCCAACTGCTGGTCGAAGACGATTTTCCCCGAGGCGTATACCGTGACGAGACGATTGTTCTGATCGCGCACCGTTGTCGCCGGCTTGATGATGTTTTTCGTAATGATGTTGCCCTTTGACAAAGGGACGACGGTAACCTGGTTTTTCAAGCTTGCTTTATCCGTAATGTACGAATCATCTGCAAACTTCTTCGGAATTTCTCTCGTGGTGATCTGGTCCGGCTGGATCAAGGAGCGTGAGGCAATATCCGTATTCGCTACGTAGATTTCCACCATTTCACCCAGTTGCGCATTCAGATCCTTGATTTTCTTTAAGAACAAAAAGCCTGCTCCTGCCGCCAGCAATATGGACAGCGCCAGGAAAATAATGGCCCTACGCTTGGATTCAAGCATATGATGATTCCCTCTCCTTAGGTAAACGCTTTTGTTTATAGGGTGGAGCCACATGAAATTTTACATGATCAACCTGCAAAAATCGCCACATTTACCGTAAATTTTTAGTTAAGATGTAAAAATAAGGTAAAAGTCCCAAACGAAAACCCGTCAACTCCTCCAGTAATCCCACTGGATGCCGTTCTTTTTGCTTAGTAATAGAAGGAAACCATCATCAAAAACATTGTTCCTGCAGCTATATACGGAGCCATGGGGATCTCCTTTTTGTTGCTCCTCTTCATGACTTTTGCCGCAATCATAATCGGGATTACGCAGAGTCCCGCGAGGAGGTACGTTAGTCCCATGACCAGCAGTCCTGCCTGCCATCCCAGTGCCGCTCCCACGACAGCAAACAGCTTGATGTCTCCTCCGCCTAATTGTCCTCTGCTGATGACAGCCATGACGAGCGTGATTCCTCCAAGTACGACGACGCCCAGCGCATACGAAAACCATCGGTCGGTATGGACAAACGCATGGTAAAGCAAAAAATAAACGATCCCAGGCAATGTCACCCAGTCATAAATCATCTTGCTGCGCAAATCGGTGTAGACGGCAACACCCATGATGATCAGCATGGGAATGAAGACGTAGGCTGTCAGCAAGCACATCCTCCTTCCTACATTTGGGTTATGACGTCAAACTCACAGACGGACATTTGGCATAATTTGTTGCAATGGGACAAAAAAATATTGGATTTTTTTCTCAGGAACAAGGACTTTTCACAGGCAGCCTGTCCGTCTGGCTGGGTGTAACGCCTTATCCGAGCACTTTGAGCTATATGGTCCGTCCCCAGACGGATCACCTGAACTCCGGACTGTGTTAGACTGGAGAATATGGAATGGAAGATTGAGGTAAAGGGGTTCTTTTGGATGAAGGATATGATGGGTTATGTTTTGATTGGAATAGGCACACTCTTTGTATTGGCGACCTACAGTGGCCTGGAAATGAAGATGGACGTCCTCTGGCCCGCGTTTCTGTTGATTCCGGGGATTGGTTTTCATCTGATGTTTTTCATGAATCCGCAGCCCAAGCGAGCAGGCCTTCTCGTTCCCGGCGGCATCCTGCTGGTCTACGCGCCGCTGTTCTTCTTCAGCGCTCTATTGCTTGACGGCGACATGAGCAAGACCTGGCCTGTATTCCTTTTGGGCCCTGCCGTAGGTCTTTTTGAGCTGTACATCTTCGGCGGACGCAAACACGCCTTGTTGATTCCCATCTCCATATTAACCGTTGTCGCGTTCATCTTTCTGGCGTCAAACCTCTTGTCGACCCAGATCGGCGGAATCCTGGGGATGATTCTCATCGTTTGCGGAGGATTTATCTTGATTCGCAAAAAGCAAAGCGACACCCGCTTCTAGCAGCCACACCCGACTTCCCACTGCGAAGAAGCTCATCAGGAGGCATTCACACAAAATGAACGAGCTAAGACTGTTGTCCGAAGTCAAAGATCATGTCGCAACGAATCCAGTCAGCCTTTTGTTCATAAAAATGGCAAACTGCGGGGTATGCGACGCAACCTTGGAGAAAACGGTTGATCTACTGCAAGCCTATCCGGAAATAGCGACCGGCATGGTCTCCATCGAACAGATGCCTTCTTTGTCGGGTGAATGGCTTGTTTTCACGGCCCCCACCATCCTGCTGTTCGTGGACGGAAAAGAGGTGCATCGCCAATCACGGATTGTGGTGTTCGGCGAGTTGGAGAATGCCTTGAGAAGGGCAAAGAGGGTGCCCCCCAAGTAGGAAAACCTGCTTAGGCGGACACCCTCTTTTTTATCTTTGAATGAAGGAAGGGTTACCAGGCTGCGATACAACTGTCAGTACGCATATCTGTTCCTCCGACCAGTACCCCATGCTCATTTCGCCAGATGATCTGACCGCGGCCAAAGTAATTGCCCGGCTGCGCCCATTTAATCTCATGGCCTTTGCGCTCCAGCGCCAGGGCCAGATGCTCAGGGAAATGGCGCTCCAGTTCTACCGTTTTGCCTTCGAGCCACTGCCAACGCGGCGCGTCGAGAGAGGCTTGCGGATTGAGATGGAAATCGACCGTGTTCATGACAACCTGCATATGTCCTTGCGGCTGCATGAACCCGCCCATGACTCCGAATGGTCCTACGGCTTTTCCATCCTTGGTCAGGAAGCCCGGGATGATCGTATGATACGTCCGTTTGCCCGGCTCCAGACGGTTATAGTGCTCAGGATTGAGCGAAAAGTTGTGACCGCGGTTCTGCATCGCGATGCCTGTATCCGGAATCACGACACCGGAACCGAAGCCCATGTAGTTGCTTTGGATGAAGGATACCATGTTGCCTTCATTGTCAGCCGTACACAGGTAGACGGTACCGCTTCCGTTCGGTTTGCCCACTTCTGGTGTCAACGCCTCGTCCCCAATCAGGGAACGTCTGGCAGCAGCATACTCGTCGGAGAGCAGCTGTTCAACCGTTACACCCATCTGTTTCGGCTCGGTAATGTAGTGCATGCCATCCGTAAAGGCTAGCTTCATCGCTTCAATCTGCTTGTGATACGTTTCCGTCAAATCCTTCGCTCCAACGTCGAACCCTTTCATGATGTTCAACGCCATCAGCGCGACCATCCCTTGACCGTTCGGCGGGATTTCCCACACGTCATAGCCGCGGTAGTTGACGCTGATCGGCTTCACCCACTCCGGCTCATAAGCCGCCAAATCCTCTTTGGTCAGGAAGCCGCCGCACTCGCGGGAGAACGCGTCGATTTTTTCCGCCAATTCACCGCGATAGAAGCTCTCTGCATTCGTCTCGGCGATGAGGCGCAAGGTTTGGGCATGTGCAGGCGATTTCCAGATCTCGCCCGCTTTCGGGACACGTCCGTCCGGGGCAAAGGTCTTGAACCAATGCTCAAATTCTGCACCGGTGCATGATTTTTTAAATTTTTTGTAGGCCTGGTTCCAGTAGAAAGCCAGCGTCGGGGAGAGTGGATAGCCATTCTCCGCGTATTCAATAGCTGGTTTGAGCACTTCTGTCAAAGGCAGGCGGCCAAAACGCTTCGACAATGCCGCCCAAGCGCTCGGCGCACCCGGTACAGTAACCGGAGTCCATCCCAGCACTGGCATTTCTTCATGCCCTTTGGCTTTCACGGCGTCGATGGAAATGCTTTGCGGCGAAGGACCGCTGGCATTGAGTCCGTACAACTCGTCTTTTACCCAGACCAGAGCAAAAGCATCTCCGCCAATGCCGTTCGATGTCGGCTCTACGACCGTCAGGCAAGCCGCGGTCGCGATAGCTGCATCAACGGCATTGCCGCCTTTCTTCAATATATCCAAACCCGCCTGTGCAGCCAGCGGTTGAGAAGTGGCAACCATGCCATTTTTCGCGAAAGTCGTCATACGCCGGGATGCGTACGGGTATTCATGTGCATCGAATTGCGTCATCTTGTGTACCCCCAGTTTTTTCTAGTAAAACTCCTATCCGATAAAAAAGAAGCCGTAAGCCATCGCAACGATGATGACCAGCGCAGGATGCACCTTCCACGTCTCCAAAAGTAAAAAAGAAGCTACGCTCAAAATCCCTGTCTGCATCCAGCCGATGCCTTCGACGGCTCCCAGCAGGAATTGATACGTCAGGGTTCCCAACAACACGGTTACTACCGGACGAACGGATTGGGTCATCGCTTTTACTTGTGGCGCCTTGCGGAAAAGATGAATAAATTGAAGCAGCAAAATCATCGCAATAGCCGTTGGAGCGACCGTAGCGATCAAAGCGACCGCAGCGCCCGGCACTCCCGCTACTTGATAGCCGATATAGCCAGCCAGCTTCGTTCCGATCGGACTCGGCAACGCGTTGGCAACAGCCAGCACTTCCCCAAATTCCTGAACGGACATCCACCCGTATACATCGACTACTTCATTCTGAATAAGCGGAATACTCGGAGGGCCACCGCCGTACCCGAGTGTATTGGCGATAAAGAAGGCCCAAAACAATTGCAGATAAATCATGCCGCCCCCTCCTCGCTGTCCTTTTTCTTCCGTTTCCGGATGGACCAGGTTGTGTAAGCAAACGAGAAGAGAAGCGCGATTCCGACGACGAGTCCCGGATGCAGATCAAGGACGATCAACGCCAGGACAGACAGGGCAAGACTGATGCTGGCACCAGTTTTCGTAGATGCTCCCTGCCAGCCCTTTTGTAGGAATTCCCAGGTCATCACACCAGTCATGACTGCAATGACTGGCCCGATCGCCTGAATCATGCCGTACACACCTGGGGCGTCTTTATAGCGATAGATGACCTGCAGAAGCCCGATCATCAGCAACACCACAGGCATGACCACTGCGATATTCGCTACGAGCGCGCCCTTCCAGCCTTTTACCCGGTAACCGATATAGGCGGCAAGCTTGGTCGCAATCGGACCGGGCAAGGCATTCCCCAGAGCCAGATTGTCCGCAAAATCGTCATCCGTTACCCATTTGTACTTCTTCACACATTCTGTATGAAACAGAGGAACCATCGTCGGTCCCCCGCCAAAGCCAAAAATTCCGATTCGAAAAAAAGCGACAAACAACTGCCAATAAACCATACTGTACCTCCATCCTGACCCTACTTGCTAAGCAGCTCTCCCGATTGAACCAGGTGACAAGAGACCAACTGGCCAGCTCCGATGTCAGACAGGCTCGGTACCTTCGATTTGCAAATATCCGTTGCGTATGGACAACGCGGGTGAAAGGTACAACCACTGGGCGGGTTAGCAGGGCTTGGCAAATCGCCCGTCAGTAGGATCCGCTCCCGCTTTTGTCTTGGTTTGGCCACCGGTACCGCAGACAGCAATGCCCGTGTGTACGGATGGCTCGGATTTTCAAACAAAGTGCGCTTGTCGGCAATTTCGACAATCCGTCCCAAATACATGACCGCGATGCGATCGCAGAGATGTTTGACAACGGACAGATCATGCGAAATAAACATGAGAGTCAGATTAAACTCTTTTCGCAAATCTTTGAGCAAATTCAGCACTTGCGATTGAATCGATACGTCAAGCGCAGACACAGGTTCATCCGCGATGATCAGCTTAGGCTTGACGACCAGCGCGCGGGCAATCCCGATCCGCTGGCGTTGTCCCCCGGAGAAATCATGCGGGTGACGGTTCAAATGCTCTTTTCTGAGTCCTACAATCTCGATGATTTCCTCGATCGTTTTCAATCGTTCCGCAGGTGTGCCGATATTGTGGACCATCAGCGATTCCATCAAAATCTGCTTGATCGTCATTCGTGGATTCAGTGACGCGTAAGGATCTTGGAAGATCATCTGCAAGTCCTTGCGCATACGGCGCATTTCTTCTTTTGGCAGCTTCGCCAAGTCTTTGCCGTCAAACCAGACTTCCCCCGACGTTGGCTCCAGCAAACGGAGAATGGTTCGGCCAGTCGTCGATTTTCCGCAACCGGACTCCCCTACGATCCCCAGCGTTTCGCCCGGAAACACCTGCAAGTCAATGCCGTCCACCGCTTTTACATACCCGGTCGTCTTCTTCATGAAGCCGCCTTTGATCGGAAAATGCTGCTGCAGCCCTTTTACTTCCAATAGAGGTGTTGTCATGCCTGTCCTCCCTCCTCTGCGTACAGCCAGCAGCGGCATTTATGCCCCTCCAGCTGCAACAGCTCCGGTGCTTTTTCCTCACAAATCGGCATCGCCTTGGAGCAGCGGGGAGCAAAGCGGCAGCCTTTGGGCATCTGGTAAGCCAATGGCACGGAACCAGGGATCGTCTCCAGATACTCGCGTTCCTCCTCCAGATCCGGGATCGAATTCATCAGCCCGATCGTGTAAGGATGCTTGGGATTTTCAAACAAGGTCTCGACATCGGTCTCTTCCACTACCTGTCCTGCGTACATGACAATGACCCGGTCGCACATCTCCGCTACTACACCCAAGTCATGCGTGATCAGCATAATGGAAGTACCTGTTTTTTCTTTCAGATTACGCATCAGATCAAGAATTTGCGCCTGAATCGTTACATCCAGCGCTGTAGTAGGCTCATCCGCGATGATCAGCTTGGGATCACAGGACATCGCCATGGCAATCATCACGCGCTGACGCATGCCGCCTGACAACTGATGCGGGTATTCTCCGTAAATTTCCTCTGCTCGCGGCATTCCTACTGCTTTCAACATGGCAATCGCGCGTTCTTTCGCCTGTGCGCGGCTTACCTTGGTATGCAGAATGACCGCTTCCTCGATTTGTTTGCCAACCGTATGCAGTGGATTGAGCGATGTCATCGGTTCCTGAAAAATCATCGCGATTTCATTTCCACGCACGGTTTGCATCTCTTTTTCCGACAGCTCCAACACATTCTTGCCGTTGAAACGAATGCTGCCTCCCGAACTTCCGTTGGGGGGCAAAAGTCGCATGATCGAAAGGCTGGTGACACTTTTTCCGCAGCCTGATTCGCCCACGACGCCTAGCGTTTCGCCGGCCCGGATGGAGAAGTCGACGCCGTCAACAACACTGACGACACCATTGTCCGTGCGAAACCGGGTTCTCAGTTGTTCAACTTCCAAGATCGTCGTCATCTGCTCCACTCCCTTATTCTATTTACGCGACCGCGGGTCCAATACCTGCTGAAGTCCATCACCTAATAAGTTGAAGCCCAAAACCACCAGGAAAATGGCGATTCCTGGGTAAAATGTCGCATAAGGCGCAATTGACATCAAGCTTTGCGCATGGTTCAGCATACTGCCCCAAGAAGGCGTCGGCGGCTGTACCCCCAGACCCAGATAAGAAAGAGAAGCTTCCGCGATAATCCCCGATGCCATCGCCAACGTCGCCTGAATCATGATCGGATTCATCGCGTTCGGCAGGATGTGGCGGAAGATAATCCGCGCGTCTTTCACCCCGACGGAGCGCGCTGCCTGAATGTACTCCATGTTGCGCAAGGACAATACTTGACCGCGTGTGATGCGGACAAACGCCGGTGAAAAGCCGATCCCGATCGCCAGCATCGCATTCCCGAAGCCGGAGCCCAGTACGGCGGAAATGGCCAAAGCCAGGATCAAAAACGGAAACGCCTGCATCGCATCCACCGAACGCATGACGATCCACTCGTCCCAGAATCCTCGATAGTAGCCGGATAATAGGCCGATCGGCACACCGATCAGCATGGCGATACCGACAGAAATGAGTGCCGCCTGAATCGAAATGCGTGCACCGTATACAACGCGCGAGAAAATATCCCGCCCAAGATCATCCGTACCAAACCAGTGCTCATCGCCAGGAGGCAGTAAAATCTTGCTGTAATCTTGTTCATTCGGATCGAACGGGGCGATTTGTGGAGCAAAGATGGCGACAACAATCAGTGTCAAAATAATCAAAGCCCCGATCAGACCCAATCCGTTCCGAAGAAATTTGCGAAAGGTTTTCATTATTCGCCCGCTCCTTTCCCGGACTTGATCCGTGGGTCGATGACGGCGTACAGGATGTCGACGACCAGATTGACAAGCACGACCAGAATCGCCGAGACGAGAATGGCTCCCTGCACGGTGACGTAGTCACGTTTGAAAACAGACTCGACGATCAAGCGTCCGAAGCCTGGAATGGAGAAAATCGACTCCGTGATGACCAGGCCGCCCAGGAGACCTGCAATCATCAGACCGGAAGTAGTGATGACGGGAACCATTGCATTGCGCAGTGCGTGTCCCAGAATCGTGCGGGCCTCGTTCAAGCCTTTTGCTTTCGCGGTACGAATAAAGTCCATATTGACGACATCCAGCAGGGAGGAACGCAGCATCCGCATCAATACAGCGGACTCGCGAAGGCCAGTTGCCACACAAGGCAGGATCATCGCCATCAGGTTTTGCGCCGGATTTTCCGAAAATGGCACATAACCGGAAGACGGCAGCCATTGGTTTTCTACAGCAAAGAAAATAATCATCATCATCGCCAGCCAGAAGCTGGGGATACTCATCCCGCCCAAAGCGGCAAAGGTGCTCGTATAATCAACCCAGGTTCCGCGTCGAACCGCTGCCAGAATTCCCGCCGGAAAGGCGATCAGGATCGCTACGAGAAAGGTCCCAATCGTCAATTCTACAGTTGCGGGCAGCCGCTGTATGATCAAATCGATGACCGGTACTCTGTCCGTGATCGACATCCCCAAATCTCCCGTCACTACTTTTCCCAGCCAGGAAAAGTACTGCTCCACGATCGGCTTGTCCAGTCCAAGTTCTGTACGCAGTGCCTGATACGCTTCCGGTGTCGCTTCTTGGCCTAAAATGACCCGGGCAGGGTCGCCCGGGATCATGTGGATCAAGGAAAATGTCAAGATCGACACCAGCAGGAGAATCGGGATTGTCAACAACAGACGTCTAAGTATGAACATCATGACAATTCCCCCTCGCTCTAGCTGTTAACTTTGTTCTTGCTTATTGCTTGTCCAGTGTTGCAGTGCGGATCAGACCATCCGGTACAAACGTAAAGCCTGTCACCTTCTTGTTCATGCCGATCAATACATATTGGTGGTACAGATATGCATAGACAGCCTCGTCCTGCGATACTTTGATTGCTTCATCGTAGAGAGCTTTGCGCTTGCTTTCATCCTGCTCTGCACGAGCTTTCAGAATCAGTTCATCCAGCTGCGGTACGCTGATGCGTCCATAGTTGTTGCCATTGCCGGTTACGACGAAATCATGAACGTTGCCATCCGGGTCTTGACGGCCGGACCAGCCCAGTTGCATCGCCTGGAAGTCGCCCTTGCTGCCTGCTTCCAGCATTTGACCGTACTCTACTTTTTCCAGCACGACATTGATGTTGTGTTGTTTCAGCATGTTTTGAATCACAGCACCCAATTGTTCGTTTTCCGGAGAAGTGGAGATCAGCAACTTGAACTCAAAACCGTTCGGCTTTCCGCCTTTTGCCAACAGGTCTTTGATTTCATCCGCATTTGGGGCTACAGGCTTGTTCAGCTCTTCGTTGTACGCCAGGTTGCCTTTGGCAAAAGCAGTGCGGGCTGGAGCTGCGTAGCCGTTGAACAGAACCTTTACCAGCGCTTCGCGATCGATGGCACGATCCACAGCAGCACGCAGGTATTTATTGTCGAATGGAGCTGCCGAGTTGTTCAGATGCAAGCCTTGGTGTCCCATACCGGATTCTGCGATCAGCTGCAGGTTGGAATCGCCTTCGACCGCCGGGATTTCCTTCGTTGGCGTGTCATCAATGATGTCCAGCATGCCGGAACGCAGGTTTTGCACTTTCGCTGTTCCGTTTGTAAACACCTTGTAGTTCACTTCATCCAGCTTCACTTCGCCGTTCCAGTAGTTTTCGTTCTTTTTCAGGCTGACGCTGTCGCCTTTTACCTGTTTGACGAAAACGAATGGGCCTGTCCCTACTGGCGCGTTGAGGAAGTCGTCTCCTTTTTCTTTTGCTGCTGTAGGAGAGACCATCATTCCCGCGCGGTCTGTCAGAACGGAGAGGAATGGCGCGAACGGCTCTGTCAACTGAACAGTCACGGTGTCATTGTCCACCACGCTGACTGATTCCACGAATTTCAGATCGCCTTTGCGCTTGGATTTCTCCGTTGTCATGTTGCGATCGAAGTTGAATTTGACGGCTTCTGCATTGAAATCAGTGCCATCGTGGAACTTGATGCCTGTTTTCAGCTTGAATGTATAGGTCTTGCCGTCTGGAGATACTTCATAGGTATCGACCAGCATCGGCACGATTTTTCCATCTGGAGAAATATCGAACAGCTTGTCATACAAGCTCGCATACACCTGGCGATCATAGAGCGACGTGGAGATCGTCGGGTCCATCGAAGGCGGGTCTGCCTTCAGTCCGATATTCAGTACTTTCTTCTCATTGGATGGCGCCGGAGCAGCTGTGCCTCCATTGTTGCTGTCGCCAGGAGCGCTGCTGCCGCTGCCGCCGCCGCAACCGGTTACTAACAGAACCGTCCCCAGAACGGCACTTAATAATGTTTTGTTCATCTTCTTGGAAAACATAGTAATCCCCTTCTCTCTTTTTCTCTATAATCCGACAATTTTGAACAATAAAAATTGATTGACTCCTCACCTCTCGAAAGGCATTCCCCCCTCCATTCGCACCTATCCGGTCATCGGATAAATTTGTACTTTGATTTAATAATTTTAAGCTCATTGATCACATTGACGCGGGTGACACCCGGTACCTTGTTCAGCTTGTTCATGAGAAACTGTGCCAGTTCTTCGTAATTTCTGACAAGGATCTGAATAATGAGCTGATAATCACCTGTCGTCAAGACAATCAGTCTGACCTCTACGATGTCATTCAGGGCCGCAACCACATCGTCCAGCTTGTTTGCCTCCACAGCGATCTGAATGAATGACTGGACATTCAGCCCTGCTTTGACAGGATTTACGATGCCTACCAGACTCAGGACACCCTCATCCTGCATTTGCTGAACGCGCATGCGGACGGTCTTCTCCGTGACGCCCAGCTCCTTCGCGATCGTCGTAAACGGAAGACGTGCGTTTTCCTGCAAGGCTCGGACAATGCCGTAATCAATATCATCCAATTCCGAATAAAGCGATCTGCGAAACAATTCTTCCATCTACGCACCTTCCCCAGTTCGTCTTTAAATGCCATTAAAAATGCGCGAGATCAGTCTCAAAAAACAAATTTGAGTCGAATTACGTTATTTGTTAGATACTATAATACGAATTTCGACAAACATCAACCCTTATTCTGAAAATTTGAGTTTGAAAGCATTTTCAATTTTATGCTGGCAGTATAAAAATGTAAGGTTCCCTGCAAGCAACTCACTCTGCTCGCAAGGAACCTTCTCGTGTGACTCATCTAGTATTCAATTCGTTCTCGTGATGCTGCCCACGCTTCGAACGGCGTTTTTCCTTTTAAAGGCTGCAGCTGTTCAAACGGAATCGAGCGATTTTCATAGGGCAGCTCGATCTCTCGATAGATGAAATGGTCGTCGAATCCAACCTGCGCAGCGTCTTCCTTCGTGCCTGAAAAGTAGACCTTGCTCGGCCTCGCCCAGTAGATGGCCCCCAGGCACATCGGGCAGGGCTCGCAGCTCGTATACAGCTCGCAGCCTGTCAGTTGAAAGCTGCCCAGATTCTTGCAGGCATCGCGGATCGCCTGTACCTCCGCATGGGCTGTCGGATCATTGGTGGCCGTTACCTCGTTGCGCCCTGTGCCGACGATTTGTCCATCCCGCACGACAACCGCTCCAAAAGGCCCGCCATGACTGCTTAATACGTTCTCCAAGGCAAGCGCAATCGCCTTGTCCATCCATGCATGCTGCGACATCAGATCTCCTCCTCGCAGATTCCTCTATCATCTTATGTTTCTCCATCCGGATAAAAGAACAAACCTGCGAGGGCAAGAATCAGTCCGTCACCTGTCAGCGCTCAAACTTCGCATCAGGACAAAGCCCGCTTGATATGGAACAGGTAACGGTTGCGGATAATCCAGAAATAGATCGTCTGGACAACGACGAAACTGATCAGCACGATGGCAGTCGGCTTGACGACAGACGCGATCAGCATGAGCTTCAACAAGCTTTGCAGCGAGACGAACGCCACGATGCTATGCGCGATCGCGACCAGAATCGGCACGAAGAACAACATCGCGATCTGAATGGTCACGATTCGGGTCAGCTCACCCTCGGTCATGCCGATTTTGGATATCGCGCTGTACCGGCGCTTGTCATTTTCCAGATCCGTATACAAGCGAAAATAGAGGAAGCTGGCTGCTGCGACAAAAAACAGAACACCGACGAACAACCCGATGAACAGCGCGGTATTCGCCATCTGCTTTAAGGAATGGTAAGCAGGGGCCCGCGTAGTGAAGTAGTATTGTTCTTCTTCACCCAATCGGCCGATCTCTTCCTCCAGGCTGATGCTGATCGCCTTCGTTTCCTTCCAATTCGGCACATTGTAGCCAAAAAGCGTTTCTTCCTCCAGGCCCTGAAGACTGTCGTATACCGCATCCGGCACCACTGCCAATCGCTCAAAGCTCAAGCCTCTCGTCAGCGGAACGACGGAAGGATCTGTCTTCACGGTCAAGCTGCTGTCCCCTACCTGAATGGTTGGACTATCCACGCTATCTCCAACCCAGCGTACGAACAGGAATATTTCCCGCTCACCCAGTGAAATCTTGTCTGCGGAATCTGCTTCATCCGCAAATGTGTTGTAGTCTGTCAGCCTCACGACACCGATATGCTCGCCGTTTACCTTTTTCGGCAAAACCCTCATGTGCAATGAGTGCTTTTCATAAGAAAAACCCGCCTTCTGCAGTTCGCTCTCCAGCATGGACAAATGCTTTTGCTCATCCGGATTGTCCCGTTTGGTCTGGTATTCAAAAGCAAACGGATTCGTCCGCACTACGGTTTCCTGGATCGAGCCGGCAAGTGCCGCCAGGGTCCCGACCGCACAAAAAGCGACAGTAGAGACGATGCAAACCAGGAAGAACATGCGCGCATTGTCTTTCATCCGGTATCCCATGTCAGACAGCGTCAGCAAATTGGTCTTTTTCCAGAAAAAGGAACGCCTTTTCTTCATCGTACCAATCAAAAAGACGCTCAACTGGGTAAACAACAGGTACGTTCCGCCGATGGTCATTGCTGTGACAGGCAGAAGCAAGAGCGGTACATACATGCCATCTGCCAACAGCGCCAGCAGATAACTGACGCCCAATAAACCTGCCGACAATACCGATAGTGTGATCGACGCTTTCGGCTCCGTTTTCGGACGCTGGCTGCCTTGCAGCAATTCCAGCAAGCTGCGTTTGCGCAAAAACAGGACTGTAAAGATCGAGATCGCTGCAAACAGGACCAAAAAGGCGACAGCTGTCAGCACGATCGCTTTCCATGGCCAATAAAAGGGCAGAGCCTGCACATCGAGCAAAAACCCGGCGAATTGAAAGAAAAGCTTCCCCAGCACCATCCCCAGGATGATTCCAAACAGGATGGAAACCACGCCGATGAGCATATTTTCCATGAAGATGAGCAGGTTGCGCTGCAAGGGTGTCATACCGTGCATGAACAAAATCCCGAACTCCTTCTCCCGCTTCTTTAAAAAAGCCCCGACACAGTAGAGCAGGAAGAAAAAGGCGAACAGGAAGATGACGTATTCGGCGACCATCATCCCGGTCGCTACGGATGCGTTAATCTCTTCGTCCACAATACCCGGGTGAAAAATAAACATCGCATAGACGAAGAAAATCATTACGGAAAACACGCTGCTCAAAAAAAACGCCGCATAGGTGCGCTTGTTGCGGGTGACATTGTTAAACGCGAATTGTCGAAAGGTCATAGGTGTTCCCTCCCAAAAACGACAACGCGTCAATAATCTTCTGGAAAAAGGCCTGCCTGCTCTCTCCGCGGTACAATTCATTGTGGAACTGTCCGTCCTTGATAAAGATCACGCGGTGACAGTAGCTGGCAGCCATGGCATCATGCGTTACCATCATCGTTGTTACCTGATCCGCTTTGTTGATCGCCTCCAACGTCTCCATCACCTTGCGCGAGGACTTGGAGTCGAGGTTTCCGGTCGGCTCATCCGCCAGCAGCAGGGAGGGAGAGTGGATAATCGCCCGGGCGATGGCAGCACGCTGCCGCTGTCCGCCTGACACCTCGTACGTGAATTTTTCCAAAATGTCCTGAATCCCCAGCTTCGTTGCTACCGCATGCAGCTTATCCTCCATCACATGCACGCTCTCTCCGTCAAGAGTCAGGGGCAGAACAATATTTTCACCCAGTGTCAGGGTATCCAGCAGGTTGAAGTCCTGAAAGACAAAGCCCAGCTCCCTGCGCCGAAACAAAGCCAGCTTCGCTTTTTTCAAGAGATGCGGATTGGTGCCATTGAGCAGCACTTCACCCGAGGTAGGAGAATCAATCGTCGAGATCATATTTAACAATGTGGTTTTCCCGCTGCCCGAAGGCCCCATGATCCCCACGAACTCGCCTTTACTGATCGAAAACTCTATATCTGTCAAAGCGCGGTAGGTTACTTTCCCGCCGTATATTTTGCTTAAGCTTTTTACTTGCAGCATCTCCATCCGATTTTGCCTCCTTCGTCATCCTGCCTCTACTATAAAGAAGGCACTGCCTTTCAAACCATCGAATTTACTTTCAGCCAGCTTACGATCTTGTAAGGTTCGGCACAACGGCTGACAGGACAATCCGCACAGTTGTGCCCACATCGACCGTCGATTCCAACTCAACCCCGTGATTGAGCCGATTGCAGATTTCCTTGACCAGATAGAGTCCCATCCCGGTAGACTCTGCGTATTTGCGTCCATTTTCCCCCGTAAAATACGGCTGGAAGACACGCCGGATGTCTTCGCGCGGAATGCCGATGCCGTAATCCTGGACCTCCAGCACAACCTGCGAGCCCCGCTCATAAGCCCGGATCGTCACCTTGCTGCTCTTCCCTGCAGAATAGCGGACCGCATTCACCAGCACCTGATTCAGCACGAAAGCGAGCCATTTCTCATCGGATTCCGCTCTCCACTTCTCGTCTACTTGCAATTCCGGATACACCTGATTACGGATAAACAACCGCTTGTTCTCTCCCACCGCCTGCGATACCAAGGTGCGCAGCGTCACCGGCTCAATCAAAAAGTCCTGCTCGAAGCGATCCAGACGGGCTAGATACAGGACGGTTTCCAGCCCGCGCTTGAGCCGATCCAGCTCCTCGCGTACACTCTCCGCCTTGGCGCTGTCGTCATCCTGCATCAGCAGATGAATGACGGACAAGGGCGTTTTCATCTGGTGCACCCACTGCTGAATGAAGGTGATATGGTCTCTTTGCTTGTTCTCATAGGCGTGCAGCTCTGCTTTGTACAGCCGATACTGCCCGAGGCAATTCTCGTCCATGGCCCGACACAAAGGAGCGTTCCCGTTCGTCTGTGTCAGTTCCTCCAGCGAGAGCACCGGGTTGCTGAGACGCTGGTAGATCGCCCGATGCGTCAAATACCGGCTCAGCAAAAATCCCCCTGCAAAAAAGACAGACAGGAACATCGCATAAATCATCAAGGAGGGGTTCCAGTATCCGTCCAGCGCAAATATAAGCAACAGCAAAATAAGCTGGACGAGGAAAAAGACAGCGAATCCCCATTGATCCCGTAAAAACAATTTCATGCCTGGTCCTCCCAAGTCGCCTTCAAGCGATAGCCGGAACCACGCACGGTCTCGACCGCTCCTTCCAGCCCCATATCCTTCAATTTGGCCCGCACGCGGGTGATATAGACGTTAAGCGTATTTTCATCTACAAATTGCTCGTCCCACAGCTTTTCCAGCAAACGCTCCCGGCTGACGACACGCGGATGCTGCTTCATCAGCGCCTCCAGCAAGAGCGCTTCTTTTTTGCTGAGCTCGATCCGCTGGTCATGGATTGCCAGCTCCATCCGCTCGATGTACAGCTTGAGTCCGGCGACCTCCACCGTCCGCTCTCCTTCCTGCGGCGCGTACATTCCATAAGCGCGGCGCAATTGGCTGCGGATCTTCGCCAGGACCACATCATAGTCAAACGGTTTGGTGATGTAGTCATCCGCTCCATTCTCCAGTGCCATCACCTGGTCCATTTTGCTTTCCCGAGCAGAGATGAACAGGATCGGGCAGTTGGAGATCTGACGCATTTGCCTGCACCAGTAGAAACCGTCGAACTTGGGCAGGTTGACGTCCAGCAGGACCAGGTCGGGCCGCTCAGCAGTAAATAGCTCCATAACGCGATCGAATTGTTCGATGTTCACGATGCGATAGCCGTACTTCTCCAATTGACTTTGCAGCAGCTGATTGATTTTCGGATCATCTTCCACAATCATGATCGTTGACATTGCAGCGTCTTCTCTCCCCTCAACTATCCTCATCCCTTAATGATACTGCGAATCCCGGTAGACGCCAACCTGTCCCAAGTCTCGGGCAAATCAAATAGGATGGAGCATCCTCCATCCTACGCTTCTGCTTTCATGATTTGCTGCAGCTTCCGAATGCCACGGAAGTGCAAAATTTTTACAGATGCCTCCGTCTTGCCAAGAATCTCTGCGATCTCATTCATCCGCAGGTCAGCCAGATACCGCAGGCTGATGACATTGCGCTGGTCCACTGTCAGGTTATGTACCTGCTTCCAGAGACCTTCTGTCGTCTCCTGGGTCAGCAGACTTGCTTCCGGCAGTTCGTCTTCATCCGTCGCCTTGATGGAACTGAACATCTCCTGATCCACCGGGCACTCCCGCTTCTTGCGCAAGTAATCGATCAACGTGTTGTGCGCGATCCGAAAAATCCAGGCACCAAATGGATGACGGCGATCATACTGCTCCAGCTTGGAATAAACCTTGATAAACACGGTCGTGGTCAAATCCTCCACGTCCCATACATTTTTCACGCGGTAACGAAAATAGCGATGTATTTTTTCAGCGTACTCTTCGTAGATTTGCTGATGATCTAATTGCGGATATACTCTTGCTGTACTCATGGCATTCATGGTTTTCACCCTCGATCTCCTGTTTCCTCATTCTTGACTTCATTCTAAAAGAGAATGGGTCAGGGAACCATCGAGTTAACTTTCAGGAACCTTACACTTTTGTAAGGAATCCTTTTGCTTAACGTAAGCTAACGGTTTGGACGTTGCTTTGTCGTGGACGTTGATTCACTCAGGAACTCGACGATTTGCTGTTTATGAAGACTGTCGTGTTCGATAAATTCTTTGATGATGTATGCCAGCGAATAGAGGGTTCCGGTATGAGGTTAAAGGGTGACCAGGCAAAGCTGGTCGAGGAAAAAGGGAAAAAGAACGAAAGGCATTTGGGGTCTTAACCCAGGCGGAATGGAAAAGGCGGAACACGGTTTCAGCGGCCAACCCTGATACACTTCCTAGAATCGGCTGCTTTTGGCCGCGGTTCCGCCTTTGGAGTGGAGCCGTCCCTGTCCACCCCTCAGCAAAGATCCCAACCCGCCTGGAGTGTTTTTCCCTTTTTCCTCCGCTCCACGAAAGCCGGTGGACCACCAAACTAAAAAATACGGGTGATTTTCCAACGGCTTGGGTTGCAGTAAATATTAGATGAAAAAAGGACGCTCCCGATTACTTAGATTGGGGGCGTTTTGCTGTTATATTACTCAGGCCAGTCAAGGAAATGACAGGCACCTGTCTCCCTAACCGGGATGAAAGGGATTCAATCTTTCACGTTAAAATATAGATGCCCAGAGCGTTGTTATCCCCTCAGTTCCGACCCATCCAATGAGCCCAAAGTAGAGAATACTGATAACAAAAAACGTATGACCTGCGAGCACGAGCAAACCGTCCCGTTCCAAAGTCCCAAGGCTTAAAAAAAGGACCGCATATGCGGGGAACGAATTGGTTAATGGCACTGGGACCGGAGCTGTTAATAATACACCACTAACCATCATGATTCCTATATGACATTGACGAAGAAAGGATGATGTAAAGACGAACTCCCAACGCGGCTTTATTTTTCTTTCCATCCTCATAATCCAAGGAAGGCTTTTATTCTTCACTTTCTCGATTGCAGCTGGTGCCAATTGAATGTTCCCAAACCTTCTTGGAATCGAGACAGGCCGCTGAAGAAGGAGCTGCCATGAGACAAGCGCAATTAGAATGCCAAAGGGTGTGCTGGTTCCTGGAATGGACACCCCAAACAAAAAAGGGACGGTTAGGAACGCGAGTCCAACCAGAATCCCGCGTTGCCCTAATTCATGAAGAAAATTATTCAAGGTAATGCCATTGGATGGGATCGAAAGGTTTTTGAGCATCGTCGAAAAAGAAGTTATTTCTTTCATTGGTCAAATCCCCATTTCCACACATTGTCGTTTCCACAAAACGGAAAAGGAAAAAAGAAGGGAGCCGTGCTAACCGAAAAAAGGCTGGTTCACATTTTCTTTTACAACCCTAAATTTTCAATTCGATTTAACAGACTAATAACATCGTTTATGGTTTTTAAAATTTGCGTATTCTCGATATTATCCAAAACGATATTCCCGTTATCCACCAAAGCGTTTATTTCATCCAGCAGAGTTTGGTTTTTCATTACCAATTGTTCATGGATGCTTTCAGCAATAGCAGGGACTTCGGTCTTATTGAAGTCAGATATGTTTGTTTTTAAATCGTTCAATTGACTCTCCAGCTCTTTCATGGACTCTGGACTAAGAGCTGCATCTTTGAACATTTGCGGTGCCTCTTCCGCAAAATTACTCAGCATATCTACCTGTTCCTTGACTTCCTTTGCATACTCCAGTGAATGATTGACTTCCTCTGAAAGAGAGCATGCACTTAACATGAATGCTGATAGAAGAACAACGATTAGCATTACCTTCTTCATATGCTCCACTCCTTTTTTCATTTGATAGAGGACCCTCAGACAGTCTTCGTTCACCAACTTTCATTCAAAAATAAAAATGACCTTCACCCTGTTCATCAGGTAAAGGTCATTGAAATATTATTAACCTTTACCAAATCCGTATGGTAAAGGTCTCGCTAACAACATAATGTTGCCAACAAAGCCGAGGTATAAACCTGAATTGACGACTTTGCTGTACCAGCTACTCCCCTTTAGAGGAATATTCATTTACAAGGTCATCATACATCCCCTCAAGGTTTTAGTCAATGATTTTCTTGAGACTGGAGAAACATCGGCAGTTTCGCAACCACACTTTTGCAAACGCTTGTTCGGTTTTTAAATGGCAAAATGCCCCCAACGGAATTGGGGGAGTCTTGTCCAAAGATAGATATTGATTCGTTTTGAAGGTACAGGGAGACCCGGCAAAGCTGGTAGAGGAAAAAGGGAAAAAGAACGGAAGGCATTTGGGATCTTAACCCATGCGGAATGGAAAAGGCGGAACACGGTTTCAGCGGCCACCCCTGATTCACTTCCTGGAATCGGCTGCTTATGGCCGCGGTTCCGCCTTTGGAGTGGAGCCGGCCCTGGCCAACCCTCAGCAAAGATCCCAACCCGCCTGGAGTGTTTTTCCCTTTTTCCTCCGCTCCACGAAAGCCGGTGGACCACCAATACTACAAAAGCCCAAGCCGCTGGAATATCGTATCCACGTGCTTGAGGTGATAACGGTAGTCGAAGCAGGAATCCAGCTCTTCCTTGGTCAGTGTGGAAGCAACTGTCGCATCCTCCTCCACAATCGCGCGGAAGGAGCGTTGCTCTTCCCACGCCTGCATCGCGCGCGGCTGGACGATGTCGTAAGCCTGCTCGCGGGTCAGGCCTTTTTCGATCAGCTTCAGCATGACCTGCTGCGAGTAGATCAGGCCAAAGGTGCGATCCATGTTGCGCTTCATGTTTTCCGGGAACACCGTCAGGTTCTTCACGATGTTCATGAAGCGGCGCAGCATGTAGTTGAGAAGCTGTGTCGCGTCAGGCAGAATCACGCGCTCCACCGACGAATGGGAGATGTCGCGTTCATGCCAGAGCGGAACGTTCTCGTAAGCGGACAGCATGTGCCCGCGGATGACGCGGGACAGGCCGCAGATATTCTCGCTGCCGATCGGGTTGCGCTTGTGGGGCATGGCCGAGGAGCCTTTTTGTCCCTTGGCAAACGCCTCTTCCACTTCGCGCAATTCGCTTTTTTGCAGACCGCGGATCTCTGTCGCGAATTTCTCCAAGGATGTCGCGATCAGCGCCAGTGTCGCCATGTACTCCGCATGGCGGTCACGCTGCAGCGTCTGAGTGGAGATCGGCGCCGGAGACAGGCCCAGCTTTTCACATACATACGCTTCTACAAATGGATCGATGTTGGCGTAGGTTCCCACCGCACCGGAAATTTTGCCGAAGGCCACTTCTTTTTTGGCGGCGCGGAAACGGGCCAGGTTGCGCTTCATTTCTTCATGCCAAAGGGCCAGCTTCAGGCCGAAGGTGGTCGGCTCCGCATGCACGCCGTGCGTTCTGCCCATGCAGACCGTATCTTTGTGCTCACGCGCTTTGTCGGCCAGGATGGCGATGAAGTCCTCGATGTCCTTTTCCAGGATTTCATTGGCTTGCAGCAGCAGGTAAGAGAGCGCAGTGTCGACAACGTCTGTGGACGTCAGTCCGTAATGCACCCACTTTTTCTCCTCGCCCAGCGCTGGCGTCTCCGATACCGCACGGGTAAAAGCAACCACGTCATGGCGAGTCTCCTGCTCGATTTCATAGATCCGGTCAATGTTGAAGCTCGCATGCTCCCAAAGCTTTTTTACGTCTTCCTCCGGGATGACACCCAGCTTGGACCATGCTTCACACGCGAGAATCTCCACTTTCAGCCATGCCTGAAACTTGTTTTCCTCTGTCCAGATGGCACGCATTTCCGGGCGCGAGTAACGTTCGATCATGATTGTACCTCCGTTTTTGTACTCCAGATTTCCAGCTTCTCGATCAAGCCGAGTGCTTCCTCTACTGTAGGGGCCAGTACGTTGAGATGGCCCATTTTCCGTTTTTCCTTGCTTTCTGCCTTGCCGTAGAGATGAAGCTTGGCACTCCTGGGCAAAGCATCGATCCGATCTAGGACGGGCTGCAGATGCTCACCCAAAATATTAACCATCACGACGGGCGTAAGCAACTCCGTAGAACCCAGCGGCAGGTTGCAGACAGCCCGTACATGCTGTTCGAACTGCGAAGTCGCACAGGCTTCCATCGTATAGTGACCGGAATTATGCGGACGTGGAGCCAATTCATTGACGTACAGCTTGCCATCACGGGTAAGGAACATCTCGATGGCGAGCAGACCGACCACATCCAGCTTCTCGACGATGGTCAAGGCGATGCGCTCTGCCCGCTCCCTGATATCATAGGATACCCGTGCAGGCACAATCGACAAATGAAGGATATTGTCCTGATGAACGTTTTCTGCCGTCGGAAAAACAGCCAGATCTCCATCCGGATTGCGTGCTGCGATGACGGACAGTTCCAGCTCGAAAGGAACAAATTGCTCGACGATCAGTTCGGTTCCCGCTTTTGCCAGCGTTTCGTACGCTTCCGCAAGCTCCTCTTCACTCTTCAATACCCACTGGCCCTTGCCGTCATACCCTCCGGTCGCCGTCTTCATGACGGCTGGCAGCCCCAGCTCGCGCACAGCCTGCTGCAAATCAGCGAGACTGGCTACTACGCGAAAAGGTGCGACGGGTATCCCCATCTCCTGAATCGCCGTTTTTTCACGGATCCGGTTCTGCGTAATGCGAAGCAACCGGCTTCCCTGCGGCACATAGGACTTGCTCTCCAGCACTTCTGCCACCTGTGCATCTACATTTTCGAACTCATAGGAAATGACATCGCTTGCGGCAGCCAGGCGCATGGCCGCCTCTACATCATCGTAACGGGCGACGATTTGCTCGTCTGCCGTCTGTCCGCATGGCGCATCCGGTGTCGGGTCCATGGTGACAAAACGGTAGCCCATGGCTCGTCCTGCGAGTGCAATCATCCGTCCCAGCTGACCGCCGCCCAGTATGCCAATCGTGGCTCCCGGTTTGATTTGCTTGCTTTCTGCATGTCTCATACCAGTTCACTGCCCTCCAGCACGTTAAGACGTACAGCATCCCGTCTTTCCATAAAACGTTGTTGAACCTCCGGATATTTGATCCCGAGGATTTGAGCGGCTAGCAGTCCTGCGTTGGTCGCGCCGGCCTTGCCAATTGCCACAGTGGCGACCGGAACTCCGCCTGGCATTTGCACGATCGACAGGAGAGAGTCTAGCCCATTCAGATTGGAGGATTTGACTGGCACGCCGATGACCGGCAGTTCCGTCTTGGAAGCAACCATCCCGGGCAGATGCGCTGCTCCGCCAGCTCCCGCAATAATGACTTCCAGTCCGCGGCTTTTTGCCGTTTGCGCATACTCGAACATCAGGTCTGGCGTGCGATGTGCGGATACTACCTTCTTTTCGTAGGGAACCTGCAGCTCATCCAGTATAGCGCATGCTTCCTTCATCGTCTCCCAGTCTGATGTGCTTCCCATGATGACGCCTACCAATGCTTTGGTCATGATCGATCGCCCCTTGTCCTATCATCAGAAGAAAACCCAACCGACTAACGGCGTCTATGCCGTACTCATCGCCTGGGCTATACGTACTTTTTGCTTTCGACATCTTCAGTTTAGCAGGGACAAAGGAAGCCTGTCAACCGTATTCCCGAACATTCATGTTGGTAGTTTCTCTATCATTCGTGTTTACTCTTTTCCACCCAGGCAGCTGCCTCTTCTTGCTTCTCGAGTTTCAGATGCAGCCAATAATCAATGAACGGCGCAGCGTCAGTTCCGGCTTCCCGGCTCAGCATCGACACAAACCTCTCCCCCGTAGCCTGATCGTACTGATGCTCCTTGACGTATTGGCGCAAGAGAGCGTGAAGCCTTTCCTCTCCCCATGCTTGGCGAAGCTCCCAAAGCATCGTAGAACCCCGACCGTATACGAGATTCACATAGCTGTTCCAGTCTGGGAACTGTTCGACACTCTGCCAGACCGTCAATCCCCTCACCGCATAGGAACGCGACTCTTGTGACCCGGCCTTGCGCATCTGGATATAAAAGGTGGCACTGGGCCGTTTGGCTGCAGTCAGGTAGGCCATCGTGGCATAATCGCTCAGACTCTCGTCCAGCCAAGCCTCCCGCACCTCGTCATTGCCGACCAAAGCGTAAAACCACTGGTGAGCCGTCTCGTGCGCCACCACCGCTTCGCCGCTCGGATCAGACCGCTCGAACAGATCCTCCTGGACAAACACGATGCCCGGATACTCCATTCCGCCAAAAAAGCCTCCTGTCTTTACAACATCGTACTCCTTGTACGGATAGGCTCCAAATTGCTCGCTGAAGTACCGCAGCGATTCTTGCGCCACCTCGTGCAGGCGTTCTGCCATACCTGGATCGTCACCCTCCTGCGACCAGGTATGCACCACGGTATCTCCTACCTTTCCAGACTTTTTGCGATAGCTGTCATCCATCACGACCATGGCGAGGTCCCGAACATTCCAGGCATCGATTTCATAGGTGGTTACCCGCTGCGGCCGGGACTGTGTGACCACCGCCACGCTCTCGACACCGCTGGTCGCAAGCTGATATTTTTCCTCCAGCTTGACCCGCAGATGGTAGTTGGCCATTTCGCTGTAAAAAGGATCGCCGATGGACGCATAGGGATCGAGCCGCCAACCGTCCTTCTCCTTTACCGCCAGAATCGGGAGCCAGTTGCCCAGCCACATGGCGTGATCGTTATACGACAATCTTCCTTTATTATAGGGAACCTGCAGCTCAAAACGCATTTCCACCTCCGCATGGGGCGGCTTGGCGCTTTTCCCTGCCGCAATGGGAACGTGCAAAAGTGTATTCGACTTGCCCTCCACCTGCACAGGAGCTTCTTTTCCGTTTACCCGCACCTGCTTGATTTCAATTCCGCCAGGCTCTCTTTGCTTTCCCAGGATTCTCTCCCAGTTCGGATCCTCCATATCCGCTTGCGGCTGGAAGACGTTGGGATACAAATGAAAATACGCCCGGTCATCTTGTGGCTGAAAACGGACGGTCAGGGTGCCTGTCACACGGTGTACGGCAGGATCGATTTGCAAATCGGCGAAGTAGCTTGTCTCATGCTTTGGCTCGGAAAGCGCAATCTGAGCCCCTTCTATAGCGACTGGAGCACTCCAAGCTTCTGCCCAATGATAGACACCAAAAGCGATGCCTGCTATCAGGAAGAGAGCCAAAGCCCCTCCTTTTTTCCCCATGGCGATCCCCTGCCTTCATCTGCTTGTCTTCCTTGTATCCAGTCTATGCCTGATTCATTTCATTTTATCCCCATAAAAAAGCTCCTCTCCAATGATAGAGAGAAGCCTTTGATTGTATGATGTTTATTCCCGCAGCCAGATGAAGTACGCCAGGAAGACGAAGAACAGGACGTACATCGCAGGATGAACCTCGCGAGCCTTGCCTTTCATCACTTTCAGGACAGGGTACACGATGAAGCCGGAAGCCAAACCTGTCGCGATGCTGTACGTGAGCGGCATCATCAGGATGGTCAGGAAGGCAGGGAATGCTTCCTCCAGATCGTCCCAGGCAATCTTCACGATGCTGGACGCCATCAGTACACCTACAATGATCAAGGCAGGTGCGGTAACGGCCGAAGTAACGACAGACATCAGCGGATAGAAGAACAGGGCCAAAATGAACAGCAAGCCTGTTACCACAGCGGTAAAACCGGAACGGCCGCCCGCAGCCACACCCGCAGTAGATTCGATGTAAGCTGTCGTCGTGGAGGTTCCCAGCACGGCACCAGCCATGCCTGCGATTGCGTCAGAAGAAAACGCGCGTCCAGAGCGAGGCAGCTTGCCGTCTTTGAGCAAGCCAGCTTGGTTCGCTACGCCCAAGAGTGTACCTGTTGCATCAAAAAAGTCTACGAACAAAAAGGTCAAAACCACAATCAGCATGTTTACCGTGAACAGGGAAGATGCATCACCCAGGTATTGAAAAGCTGCACCAAACGTGGGAGCCAGACTTGGTGGAGGAGAAAATACATCCGTTGGTACATTGACCAAACCGACGATCATCCCCGCAATGGAAGTGATTAACATACCAATGAAGATTGCCGCATTTACCTTACGTGTCATCAAAATCACGGTTACGATCAATCCAAAAATAGCGAGCACGGCATTCTTCGCTGACAGCACCTGTTCTGGAGTCATGTTTTCATGGAACCAGGTGAGATGGCCCAGAGCGACGAAGGTAGCTTCATTTGCTACAACGATTCCTGCATTTTTCAATCCGATAAAGGCGATAAACAGGCCAATCCCCGCAGATACGGCAAACTTCAAGCTTTGCGGAATCGCATTGATGATCGCTTCACGAACCCCGGTCAGCGACAAGATCAGGAAGATCGTACAAGAAAGGAAAACGCCTGCCAGTGCTTGTTGCCAAGGAATTTGCATGGTCAATACGACCGTATACGTGAAAAACGCATTCAAGCCCATCCCCGGAGCTTGTCCGATCGGCAGTCGACCGATGAACGCCATCAGCAGGGTCCCGATCGCCGCAGCCAATGCGGTTGCTGTGAACACGGCACCGATCTCCGGATAGTTGGCCTTCAGCTCAGGCGGCAAATCTGCGCCGCTTAGAACATACGGGTTAACTGCCAAAATGTAAGCCATCGCTAAAAAGGTAGTGATACCCGCGATAATCTCGCGGCGGTAATTGGTGCCTAGTTTGTCAAACTCGAAATACTTGCGCACCGAAGTGTCCCCCCAGAGTTTTGTAGATTGGCGGTAAACAAAAAAGTCGAGACGCATGAATTAACGCCTCGACTGCAAACAAAACGATGCGGGACCAATCACGAAAAAATAATAACAAAAACCCATCCCGTCGACATTTTGTTCGTAGTCTGGTCGTTAACGGCGACCTGGTAGAAACTCCTAAGCCATATCCTCAGGAATATACGAACTTTCTTATTTACCTGTGTACATCGAACAGTGTATCAGGTAGATTTTGTGCTGTCAACGAAAAATACGAACGTTATTATTCTGTCGCGAATAATCATCCGGTTTTACAAAATTGATCTCGCAGCTTTGTTTACTTTTCGTCTTTTGCCCCCACTGGGTGGTACGCGACGAGATTATTCCCACTCAATGGTGGCTGGCGGTTTGGAAGTTACATCGTAGACGATGCGGTTTACATGATCGACTTCATTGACGATACGCGTGGAAATTTTTTCGAGAACATCCCACGGAATACGCGCCCAGTCAGCCGTCATTCCATCGATGGACGTCACGGCGCGAATCCCCACGGTATACGAATACGTACGAACATCTCCCATAACGCCGACTGTACTCATGTTCGGCAATGCCGTGAAGTACTGCCAAATGTCGCGGTCCAAACCTGCCTTGGCAATCTCTTCGCGCAGAATCGCATCAGATTCCCGAACGATGTGCAGCTTCTCTTCTGTCACTTCGCCCAAAACGCGAATGCCCAAGCCTGGTCCCGGGAACGGCTGGCGCCATACGATTTCGTCCGGCAAGCCCAATTCCGAACCCAGCTTGCGAACCTCGTCCTTGAACAAGGTTTTCAACGGCTCGATCAGCTCGAATTTCATATCTTCCGGCAGGCCGCCTACGTTATGGTGAGATTTGATAGTGTGAGCAGTCGCTGTTCCGCTCTCCACGATATCGGTATATAGTGTGCCCTGTGCCAGAAAATCCATGTCGGTCAATTTCGCCGCTTCTTCATCAAATACGTAAATGAACTCGTTTCCGATAATTTTCCGTTTTTGCTCTGGGTCGCTGACACCCTTCAGCTTGTTCAGGAAGCGTTCACGAGCATCGATTTTGATTACCTTCATGGAAAACTTTTCGCCAAATGTTTCCATGACGCTTTCGGCTTCCCCTTTGCGCAGAAGACCGTGATCGACGAACATGCAGGTAAGCTGATCGCCAATTGCTTTGTGAATCAGGGCAGCTACAACCGAGGAATCTACGCCGCCGCTCAGCGCGCACAACACCTGCTTGTTCCCTACCGTTTGACGGATGCGGACGATTTCGTCTTCGATGAAGGAGGTCATGCTCCAGTTTCCTTCACAGCCGCAGATGTTGAACAGGAAGTTGGAGATAAACTCCGAGCCTTTTACCGTATGGCGCACTTCCGGATGGAATTGCACGCCGTAGAGATTGCGCTCCGGATGGCTGATTGCTGCTACCGGACAGCTGTCGCTGATCGCATCGATGCGGAAGCCCTCTGGAAGCTCCACGACTTTATCCGAGTGGCTCATCCAAACGATTTCATTTGGCTCCCATTTATCGTACAAGCCATGCTTTTCTTGCAGACGCAATTCCGCTTTTCCGTATTCACGTTTGCCTGCCCGTTCCACTTTTCCTTTCAGCATATGGCTCATCAGCTGCATGCCATAGCAAATCCCCAATACAGGCAGACCCAGTTCAAAGATGGCAGGGTCAACTGTCGGTGCCCCTTCTTCATAGACACTGGCAGGACCTCCGGAGAAAATAATCCCCTTTGGATTCATTTCCTTGATTTTTTCCACGGGAGTATTGTAAGGCAGCAGTTCGCTGTATACCCCCAGATCGCGTACCCGACGTGCGATCAATTGATTGTATTGCCCTCCGAAATCCAGTACGACGACCATTTCCATCGATTTGTCCATGATTTCTCCTTTCTCCTGTACATACAGGACGCACCAGAGCCTGAGAACGATCCATTCCGACTCCATCCGTTTTGTTGATTCCCTCGAGCAGGATGTAACCCGTACAAGCACTGTACCCGAAAAAAACCGGGACTGTCGCCTCCGAAAATTTGCAATACGGCGGCAGAGTCCCAGCTTGTGTACACTTGTGCAGTTGCATGTACAAAAATCCGATGTGCTCTCCTCGTAGTCACCCGATTTACGGTCAGGTGGTAGAAACTTTCAGGCCTTATTCCTGAGGATTATACGAGACTCATTGATCGTCATTCTAGCAGATGAAAAGTCATTGTTCAAGGCTTCAATTGACGGGTCAATCTTTCCATTAATTCTTCAACGATCGAGCGAGCCTTTTGTTCGATTCCTTTCATGCCATAAATCATTCGTTCATAAATTTCAGTCAGAAAACGCAGATCCTGCCGTTTGTCTCCCGATATATGCAATCGGTTGACATATTCGCGCATCGTTTCACCCGCTTGTCGGCGTGAATGGACACTCTCCATCATCCGCATCAGCAAATGATAGCGATCTGCGTACTGATCCTTCTCCAGTTGGTTCCACTTTCGCCGCAGCCACCAAATCGTAATCTCCCGTCTGCGTCGCCAAGCCACGAAGCCTGCTGCTGCCAGAGCCCCCAGGAGCAGCACGTTTACCTGCCATGGAATCTGGAATCCACGATTGGAGATAGCATCAGCGCCCTCCAATTCATCAAAGCGCCCATCTCCGCGATTCAATGCGCCCTGATTCCCCAGATCCGGCAGGGGAATGGGAGCCTGGGCCTCCTCGGTATGCAAATCGTATTTGATCCGAACAGGAGAGGTGAAGGAGCTGGTCGCCTCAAAAGGGATCCATCCCATATTCGGGAAGTAGACCTCAACCCAGGAATGGGCATCCTTGCTTCGAACCTCCATGATGTCGTTGCCCGTATCATCCGATCCTACCCGTTGCCCAGGCGCGAAGCCTTTTACCCAGCGAGTGGGGATGTCCAGCGTTCGCAGCATGACCGCCATGGAAGTGGAAAAGTGATCGCAATACCCCCGGAAGCTCTCGAACAAGAACTGATCGACAAAATCTTGACCTTGTTCAGGAACAGGGACGTCTGTTGTTTCATACTTATATTTTCCACTGGAGCGGAGGTAATTCTCGATCGCCCTTACTTTTTGATACGGTGTCGGGGCATCTTTTGTAATTTCCTCAGCCAGTTCCTTGACACGAGGCGGCAGTTGTTCGGGCAACTGGAGATAATGGGTCCTTATCTCGATCGGGTACTGCGTCCCGGCTTGCGTAATGGCCTTCTCACTGACGATCGGGACCTCCGCCTCGACATTGTATTGCTTCAGCTTCATCAGCAGCGTATTGGGTCCTATGACAGGCTGTGAATTAGCCGCTCCGGATGGCGGGAGGAGATTGATCTTTCCTGCCCGGATTTCCAACTGCTGGTTCCAGGTATCATATACGACTGTAGCGTTTTCGGGTGTGTAGTCCGTCACTTTTTTGAGCTGTCCCGGATAAAAGACAGTCGCGTACTGCAAGGGCCCGCTAAAATAAAGCGAAGCCTTCACTTCTTTGGTTTCTGTTCCATGGAACAACGTGTTATTCCACTCGTAGTTTTTCAAGTCCAGAATCGATTCATAATCTCGCTTGCCCTTTTCCCAGCCTGCTCCGGTATAGATATCCTTGGAGTCTCCCCGCCAGTAGCTTCGTTCATTGGTGAGACCGGTAAACACCAGCGTATTGTCGGAGATAAAAGGACCGCCAAGCTGGCTATCATTATTGTCATAGCCTACTTTTTTCATGCCGACAGCAGTTGTCGCCTGATCGCTCCCCATCAGATAGGAGATGGGATCCGGCCAGCTTGCCTCTTTTTTGGGTGCCGTGTAGGCAATCCCGATGCTCACACCAAGAACCAGCAATGGAGCCACGATGGCATTGGCAAGCATCCATCCCCTTTTCCCGTTCAGTGTCGCGATGCTGGTCACCTTCGTCAGATGCGCAACCGCCAGCAGCAGGAACCCATAGAGAAGCGTCCGGACAATGCCGCCATCCGCTTCATAAGGCATGAACGTATCCAACAGGGCCAAATACGCCTCGGTCATCACGACAAACCACAGCACTTGCCGCTGCTCCAGTACCAGATACGTAATCATCGAGATCATGACGAGCAGCATCAGATCAAACATGCCGTTGCGGGAGATCGCTGACATCGATCCCCAATCCTGCGATAGAACAAGCGGCATGTCACGTACGATTTGCGTGTATAAATCAATCAGCCATTCCTTTTCCCAGAACGAGGTATCAAAAAAAGCAGCATGGAGCAGCCACAGAACCCCGAGCAGCTTGAACGGAAACGTAAGCCACCGATACGGCAGGAACAGATCCATGAGAATCACTGCACCTGCGATGGTGTAAAAAGGCCATAGCGCTCCCGTATCCGTCAATTCCTGTAAAGGGAGAAGCCATTCTCGAAGAAGCAAAAAAAGGAACAGCGCTGAGATCATATCCAATATGGTCGGGCGTTTCCATTCGTACATCCGCCTAAGCACCCCCCATCCGTTTCCACTGGTGGTAGTCCTGCGTATGGATCAACGTGCAAACTACCTTATTGGCTGCCAAGAGCCGCAACACTTGCTTTTGTTCTGCGGTATAAGCTCCGGTTCGGCTGATATGGAACAGCTGCACCCGCCTTCCCCTTTGTACGAGAGAGACCAAACGGGCTACCAATTCCTTGTCCAGCCTAGGTGTCACCATCATGAGCGTCACGCCTTGCGATTGCTCCAGCGCCTCACGCCCGATCACACGGGAAAACGAGTCGCTTCCCTCTGGCATGACTCTCGCCAGCTGATCAAAGACCCGCAGAAAATGGGCATGAGACAGGCCGGGATCGATCGACATGCGCTCCTTTTGCTTGAAAACCAAACCGTAATGATACTGATTGCGGTTGGCGTAGGCGATGAGGCTTGCCGTTACTTTTACGGCCAATTCAAACAGATCGGATGCAGGATAACTATTTTTCTCCACATCTAGGAAAAAGACTGCCTGGTTCATCGCCTGATGCTCGAATTCCTTCGTCTTCAAGCCAGTGCCTCGCGCAGAAGCCCGCCAGTGGATCTGACTGAGGCGGTCGCCGCGCTGGTACTCCCGCACACCGCGAACAGCCGCCACATCATCCGAGCGGCGATGTGAGACGTGGATGGTGCCGCTGAAGCTGCCGTCTCCGAGGGGCCAATGGTTCACGTGCTGGTAGGATGGATACACCAGTATGTCATCTGCAAGAGAGATTACCTTTCTTCTCTCAATAAAGCCGAAGAAATCTCCTCCGCAAATGACCGATTCCTGCAGACGATAGTATCCACGGGGCAGTTGCGGAATGACGTAGCGAAACTCTACCTCCCGCTTAAACCAGGGAAAAATCAATTGCTTATGTGGTTCGTAGAAGCCGACCAGCCTCTCCGGGAGCGCTTCAATCACCATGTTCCACCCTAATGGAAACCAGATCCGCCGGCGCAGACGAATCGTGACGACGACGTCTTCCCCTTCCTGCAGGCGATTTCGGTCCAGATGGCGGACGACCTCCAACGTGGCAAACATCAAGTAGTAAGCCAGACACTCATAGACGAAAAAGACGAGGCTGCTGTAGAACAAAAACCAACTGGCGAATCCCCCCTGGAACATGGCGAATACATAAGTCACCAGCACCAGTGCGATTACATTGAATTTGCCCCATTTTTGTTGTCTCATGATCTGTGGTCACCTCATCCCATCGGAACGCGGGTCTCTGCCAAGATTACCGTCAGAATCCGATCGACATTCGCCCCTTCCAAACGCGCTTCCGGCTTCACGATGATTCGATGCGAGAACGTAACCGGGACGAGCTCTTTGACATCATCCGGAATGACATAATCACGGCCGCGTACGAATGCCAATGCTTGTGCCGCCCGATACAAGGCCAGGGAGCCGCGCGGACTCACGCCTAGATAGACATGGTGATGGTCGCGGGTTTTGTGGCAAAGCCGGACGATGTATTCCTTGATGCCCTCTGACACCTTCACCTCTGAGCTTTGGTCCTGCAATCGCCCCAGCTCCTCTGCCGTCATGACAGGCTCCAAACTGTCCAATGGATTGCTATCGGAAAAACGGGTGAGCATGCGCGTCTCTTCCTCCATGCTCGGGTATCCCAAGCGCAATTGCATCAGGAAGCGGTCCAACTGCGCTTCCGGCAGCGGGAACGTCCCTTCATACTCCAGCGGATTTTGCGTCGCCATGACGAAAAATGGTTTCGCCAGAGGATACGTCGTTCCATCTACCGTAATGGACCTCTCCTCCAATGCCTCCAGCAAAGCCGACTGGGTTTTCGGGGACGTCCGATTAATTTCATCTGCGAGTACAACATGGGCAAACAAAGGACCCTGGCGAAACTCAAACTCCAGGCTCTTTTGGTTAAAAATCGCAACCCCCGTTACATCGGTCGGCAGCAGGTCAGGGGTGAATTGAATCCTTTTAAAGTCCCCGCCAATCGACTTGGCCAGCGCGCGAACGAGCATGGTTTTTCCCACGCCCGGTACGTCTTCCAGCAAGACATGTCCCTTCGCGAGAATCGCAGCAACCGTCAATTCAATGACGGAACGTTTGCCAATCAATACTTTTTCTATATTTGCAATCAAGTTAGCCACTGCAGGATGTACCTGTTCCACTTTGATCGGGTTCATATCGACAACAACTCCTGTTCCATTTCGTCTTCTATCATGCCTGTGATAACGCATCAGACCCAAGAGCTAAGAGCAGAATCCTATACCTAAGGTACTGGATGAAATAAGGAGATACAAGGAAAAATTAATGAAGATTACAAAATTTGTATAAAGAGAACAAACATTTTTATAGAGCTACGTACAAAAACATGCCCTATAGTACAAAAAAGAGTAGGACTATCTCCTACTCTTCCGCTGTTATAAAAATGGAGCGGACGACGGGTCTCGAACCCGCGACCTTCGCCTTGGCAAGGCGACGCTCTACCAATTGAGCTACATCCGCATATAAGGAGTATGTATGTCCTACTCGTTTTGAACACGTTTATTTTAGCATGTTGTTTTCTCAGGAGTCAAGCTTTTCACTTCCATTCAAAAAAAGCCGGAGATACTCCTCCGGCTTTCCATTCTCCTGATTCGCTACATCTAGACAAACACCATGCCGATCAATAGATACAGAGCAGCAGAAATGCCTGCTACCGTCAGCGCATAAGGAAGCTGCGTTTTGACGTGGTCGATGTGGTCTGACGCTGCCCCTGTGGAAGCGAGTACTGTCGTATCGGACAGAGGCGAACAATGGTCCCCCATCACTCCACCCCCGGCAACAGCAGCAATTGTCGCTACGACCAGGAGAGAGACTTCTCCTCCCGAAAAGGTAAACGCTAATGGTGCTGCCAATGGCATGACGATCGCAAACGTTCCCCATGAGGTGCCTGTAGCAAAGGAAATGACCCCACAGACGGTAAAGATCAAAAACGGCAGCAACTGCGGAGTCAACCAGCTCTCCGTGATGGAAATAATGTAGTGAGCGGTTCCCATGTCTTTGCTTAGCTGGTTGAGCGAAAACGCAAAAGCCAATACAAGGATCGCTGGCATGACCCCCTTCATCCCCGCAGTGGCCGTCTTCATGATGTCGGAAAACGGAATTCCCTGAAAACGCATGATGATTCCGAGAATGACCGCTGCGGCCAAAAAGGCTTCCATGGTTTTCGCGGATTTCAAGGTCATGAAGGTGCCAACCGCGATCGCAACCACAATCATCACCGGCAGGAAAAAGTTGAGAAAGACGTTGGTCTTGATCCCCTCGTACGGCGGTGTATCCGTCAGCTCAGATCCCATCAGAGGATCTGCACCGTCTCGCAGCACTTTCCCCTCTTCGATGGCTCGACGCTCCGCTTTTTTCATCGGACCGAAATCAGGTATGACGCGCATCGCCAGCAAGCCTACAAACAAAACAGACAAGATCGCGTAGAAATTGAAAGGAATCGTTTTCAGGAACAAGGACATCGCTTCTGCTTCATTCGTAATCGTTCCAACCCCGATTAACAAGCCCGTAAAATAAGCTGCCCAGCCCGTAATGGGAACCAGCACGCTCACCGGAGCAGAAGTGGAGTCCGCGATATAGGCGAGCTTTTCACGTGAGATTCGTGCTTTGTCCGCAAGATTGCGCATGGTCGAGCCTACAAACAGCGGGCTGAAATAATCGCTGAAGAACACGAACATTCCGAGAAACCATGCCATAAGCTGCGTTTTGACGCGAGTAAACTTACGGCGTTCCAGCATCAGCGTTACATTCTGAATCGCACCTGTTCGTTGAAAGAAGGCAATCATGACGCCAATGAATAATTCCAGAAGCAGAAGTCCCGAAAAGCTCGTTGTACCGAGCGCCGTTTTCATCAAGGTGGGAAAGCCGAGCAAGCCCCCGCCAGATAATAGAATTCCCAGGAAACAAGCCACTGCTAATGAGAAGACCGTATTCCGTGTCCAAAATGCCAGAATCACGGAGACCACTGCAGGAACCAGTGAGATGATTCCCATATGAACTGCTTCTGTTGCTTCCATCTTTTTACCCCCTTCTCCGCTCTTCTCTCTTCTATACTCCCAGGAGCTTCTCTGCGCTGACTCGCTCCCGCTGCTGAATCAATGATGTTTCTTCGTGGGTGAGAATCCCCTTGTACGCTGTCAATCCACGGCGCAAATACGGATTGCGGCGTGCCGCTTCTTCCGGTCCGTGGTCTGCAATCGCTTGAATGTGAGCAAAGACAGAAGCTGCATAGGCAATCGAGGTTGTATGCGGGGCAGCGCCCGGGATGTTGTCAACACCAAAATGAATAATTCCGTCCACTTCATAGACAGGATCCTCATAGGTTGTCGGTCTGTAAGTCTCGATTGCTCCTCCCACATCCGCGCTAATATCGATGATGACGGCTTTTTTCCGCATCAGCTTCAGCATGTCGCGAGTAATCAGGTGATCCTTTCGTTGTTTGGGCCACTTGACGCAGTTGATCACCAGATCGACGTGGGGCAGCAATTGCCGGATGTTGCTCTGATTGGAGAACATCGTGTCGATCCCTTTTGGCAAAAGGTACTGCGCATCCCGCAATACACCGATGTTGACATCCATCATTGTCACTCTTGCTCCCAGCGAGGAAAGCACGTTGGCTGCGCTGCGCCCGACGATTCCTGCCCCAATCACGAGAGCCTGGATTCCTGGCGCGCCACCGATGCCGCCCACTAGCTTGCCCATGCCGCCATTCACACTAAGCAGGTAGTGCGCTCCCCAAAGCGCTCCAAGCTTCCCTGCTACTTCTCCATTTGGCGAGCCGAATTGATGAGTATCCTCTGCTGTGAAGGCGACCACCTTCTTGTCCAACAGCACATCTACCTCTTCGCGATTGGCAGCCGGGTGAAGGCAGGTGAAAATGATTTGTCCCTCTCGCAGCAAATCGTACTCTTCAGGCAAAATTTCTTTTACTTTTACAATCAACTCGGCATCAGCATAGATTTCCTCCATGCTTTCCTTCAATACGGCTCCTGCTTCCACATAAGACTCATCGGGAAATCCTGCATTTTCTCCCGTTCCTTTTCCGACAAGCACTGTATGTCCTCCCGCTGTAAGCTCGGACACCTCATTGGGTGTTAAAACGACGCGAGATTCACCCTGTTTACATTCTTTAAACGTTCCGATGATCATGTTGGACATCCTCCTTAAACGTATGTTCCGGATACTCACCTTCTTAGCAAGGAGCATGCCAACGAGTTGATAAAAAAATCAGTAAAAAAAGACGGCCATCTTCCTGTTTCCTGGAAGATTCACCATCTTTTCCGTGCTTTTTTCTCCCGTAATCCCTCTCGCTTGTTCGTTTTTGGGCAATGGTTGGTGATTTTTAGGCAGTCATTCATAATGGGGGCATGCTTCTGCCCGCTACCTGATCCCGTATTCTTTCATCTTGTTTTGCAGCGACTGCCGCGGAATACTCAGTAATTGTGCTGCTCGAGAGACATTTCCCTTTGTTTTTTCGATTGCCCTATGAATCATTTTTCTTTCGAGCGAAGCTACCGCTTCCTTGAGCGGGATGAATGCTTCTTCCGCCCCTTCCCCTGACTCCTCGCTGCTCTCCACGTCCTCGTCTACCAGGTGACGAATGACTCTCTCCAAATCGCTTCGCTGCAGGGTCTCCTCATTTTCTTCCTTGAGCAGGAGCGCGAATTCTACCACACTCTCGAATTCGCGAATATTGCCGGGCCAATGATGCGACAGCAAGTATTCATGTACCCCTTTGACGATATGGCGGACGTTTTTTTGCAATAGCTTGTTATACTTCGTAATAAAGTAAGGCAACAGCAGTTCAATATCCTCTCTTCTCTCGCGCAAGGGCGGCAGATGCAAGGCCATTACACAAATGCGGTAGTACAGATCAGGGCGCAGCTCTCCGTCTTTCACACATAGGCGCGGATGCTTGTTCAATGCTGCAATCACGCGTACATTTACCTTGCGAGTATGCTTGTCCCCCAATCGGCGAATCATGCCGTCCTCGAGTACCCTCAACAATTTTGCCTGAAGATGATGGGGCATGGAGTTGAGTTCATCCAGAAAAACCGTCCCGCCATCTGCCAGCTCAAACAGACCCGGGCGATCCTCCGCACCCGTGAAGCTGCCTTTTTTCGTACCGAACAGAATACTCTCCATCAAGCTTTCCGGTATCGCCGCACAGTTTTGCGCGATGAATGGCTTTTCGGCTCGTTCACTGGCATTGTGGAGCGCCTGCGCAAACAGCTCCTTCCCTGTTCCGGTCTCTCCAAACAAGCAGACAGGTGAACGTCCCCGGGCCATTTTTTCTGCTTGTCTCTTCAACTCCAGCATCTGTTCGTTGGCTGTCACAATATCATCCAAGGTGTATCTGGCTGCCTCGGGCTGAATATTTCCCTCACCCTGCCTGTCTGGCAAAAACAAGCTTGCGTCCAGTTCAATAAACTCATCTACTCCCTGCTTGTTCTCGCTAATGTCTTTTGACAGCTCGATGGCCCCAATCACTTTTCCGTTTGTCTTAATCGGTAGGGTCACATTGGTCGTCTCTATTTTTTTACCGGAAAAATCGATGATCTCCTGACGATTGCGAAAAATAGGGCGCCCCGTCTTCAATGCGTGATAGAGTGTGCTTGTTTGTTCATTTAGCATCGGAAAGGACGTAAACAGATTTTCCCCGACTATTTCATCCGTCTTCTCATCGGCAGAGGCAAATCGCGGGTTGAATTTCACCGAAAAGAGGATCGTTCCGGAAGTATCGATAATGGTAATGCCGTCAATGTATGTAATCTTTTGAAGCAATCCGTCTCGTTCCAAGCCGTTTCCTCCATTTTCCCTTTGGTTTCTCTCTTATCGTAACGACTTTGCAAGGTGGACAACATAAAAAAACCTGGTAGCTAGCCATGGCTGGATAAGGAATGACTTCCTTGAACACATTAATCTGTTAAGGAGGTGAGACATACATGAGAAATCAGGATGTACAGCAGGAACATACTGCTAGTCAAGAGGACGAAACGTTTTTAAATTCTCTAGATGAAAGCGAGATTGAAAAACGCCATCAATTTCAGATGTTTCCTACCCCAGATGAAAAATTCGCTTCAAAGGTCATAACCGAACTGGAGGATTAATTCCCATTGGCACCTTCACTTGAAGCGGTGGAGGTGTTCATTTTATCCCCAATGGCTTCCCTACTTAGCCATGGCGAGCTTGTGCAAATCATCTTGGTACAAATAAAATAAAAAAACCCTTGATATCACAAGGGTTTTTACCTATGGTGCGGGTGAAGGGACTTGAACCCCCACGGTCTCCCGCCAGAACCTAAATCTGGTGCGTCTGCCATTCCGCCACACCCGCATTGTATTCGTGAAAACTGGTGAGCCATGAAGGACTCGAACCTTCGACCCTCTGATTAAAAGTCAGATGCTCTACCAACTGAGCTAATGGCTCGTGCAAATGGCTGGGGTACTAGGATTTGAACCTAGGAATGACGGAGTCAAAGTCCGTTGCCTTACCGCTTGGCTATACCCCAATAAAAATGGTGCCGGCGATAGGAATCGAACCCACAACCCCCTGATTACAAGTCAGGTGCTCTACCAATTGAGCTACACCGGCACATTCAAGCTATTCATATTATGGTGGCTCGGGACGGAATCGAACCGCCGACACGAGGATTTTCAGTCCTCTGCTCTACCGACTGAGCTACCGAGCCATAACTTTTTCATCGCCATTTGATAAGAATGGCGGAGCTGACGGGACTCGAACCCGCGACCTCCGGTGTGACAGACCGGCGTGAACTCCAACTTCACCACAGCTCCATGTTTACAATATTTGGTTGCACCCAGGTGCACTACCCTCTCACTTGAGCAAGAAGAAAATTCGACATAGTTCAAGTGAAGAAATTGGTTGCGGGAGCAGGATTTGAACCTGCGACCTTCGGGTTATGAGCCCGACGAGCTACCGAGCTGCTCCATCCCGCGACGACTAGGACATTGTCCTGATACATATTCTATCCACTTGTAAAAGTGGTGGAGGCTGACGGGATCGAACCGCCGACCCTCTGCTTGTAAGGCAGATGCTCTCCCAGCTGAGCTAAGCCTCCCCATCACTCTCTGTTTCCGAGAGGATTTCCCAACTTGGTAAGAAGTATGTATGGTGACCCGTAGGGGATTCGAACCCCTGTATGACAGCGTGAAAGGCTGCTGTGTTAAACCGCTTCACCAACGGGCCAAGTATTCAATATGGTGCGGTCGGCGAGACTCGAACTCGCACGGGTCGCCCCGCCACCCCCTCAAGATGGTGTGTCTGCCAATTCCACCACGACCGCAGCTTAGGATGGTAGCGGCGGAGGGAATCGAACCCCCGACCTTTCGGGTATGAACCGAACGCTCTAACCAGCTGAGCTACACCGCCACAATACACTATAAGATTGAAAAAATATGGCGGAGAGTGAGGGATTCGAACCCTCGCTACGCTTGCGCATACTAACGGTTTAGCAAACCGTCCCCTTCGGCCTCTTGGGTAACTCTCCGTATATATGGCTCCTCGGGACGGACTCGAACCGCCGACCGATCGGTTAACAGCCGATTGCTCTACCGACTGAGCTACCGAGGAACAAGGAAGGATTTTATTCCTTCAAAACTGAATCTGCATGAATGCTTTATGGATGTGTGTGGATAAGTCCTCGACCGATTAGTATTCGTCAGCTCCACGTGTTGCCACGCTTCCACACCGAACCTATC
>Ga0182742_1000263_pt1 | contig 94681 bp, 69 predicted proteins | sample eDN5th37CBELigMG_FD_128880 | JGI IMG/M metagenome (GOLD analysis project Ga0182742, IMG submission 128880) | Enriched Miracle-Growth compost microbial communities from Emeryville, California, USA - eDNA 5th pass 37_C BE-Lig MG (version 2)... ...
CGCAGGGCCATGCGCTGGCACCGATGCAGGGCCATGCGCTGGAACCGATGCAGGCCCGCGCGCCAGCAATGATGCAGGCCGGCGTGCCAGCACGGCAGACGCGGACACGGAGGCAGGCGCGCACCTTGATGCAGACGCGCACTCGCGGACGGGCGCGGCTGGAGACGCGGGCGGCGTTCTGGTTTGTCTGGCTGTTACGGGGTTGCTGGGGATAGGGTACGAGGTGGTTGTCGTCCGGGTGCTGAGCCAGGTTGCGGAGAACACCGTCTACACGTTCGCGATGCTGCTGGCGGTGTATCTCGTGGGTACTGCTGCGGGCGCAGCGATGTATCAGCGTTCGATCGCTACAGCTGCCAATCCCACAAGGACTCAGGACCTGCTGTTTTCTGCGCTCGGGATAGCCTGCCTCGTCAGCACGGCATGCCTCTGGCACGCCGAGGCCATCAAGCAGTTCGCCTTGTATGTGCTGGGTACGAGCATGGCTGCTGCCCTCGCCGGCGAAGCCGTCCTGGCTATCGTCGCCTTCGGTCCACCCACGCTCGTGATGGGCGCGCTGTTCAGCCATCTCGCATCGCGTGCGAGTGCGTTCGGCGTCAGCTTCGGGCGGGCGCTCGCAGTAAATACACTTGGCGCCACGTGTGCGCCGCTGGTGTTTGGCGTACTGGTGCTGCCAGCGTTCGGTGCGAAGGCCGCTTTGCTGCTGATTGGCGTGGCGTATCTCACTCTCATCACGCGCACTGAATGGCGCTCGCCGAAAGCATGGGTACCAGTGGGCGCGGCGGCCGCTCTCGCTTTGCTGGCACCGCGACTCGTCTTCGTCGATGTGCCAGAAGGTGGCCGTGTCGTGAGCTACCGCGAAGGTGTCATGGGTGCCGTCAGCGTCGTCGAGGACGCCGAAGGTGTCCTGCGCCTTCGCATAGACAATCGCCAGCAGGAAGGCAGCAGTGCGACGCTGCGAGTGGATGGTCGACAGGGGCTCCTGCCTGTGTTCCTGCATCCGGCGCCTCGACGTGCGCTGTTCCTCGGGCTCGGGACCGGAGTCACCGCCTCAGCCGCCGCAGAGGTGCCAACGCTCAGCGTGGATGCAGTAGAACTCGTTCCTGAGGTGATAGACGCTGCGCCGCTCTTCACGCGTGCAGTCATGGGCGAAGCGCCCAACACACGCCTCAAGCCGATCCCAGCAGACGCGCGACGCTACGTGCGCGCCAGCAATCAACGCTACGACGTGATCGTCTCCGACAACTTCCACCCAGCGCGAAGCGGATCAGGCGCCTTGTATACGGTGGAACACTTCGCGGCTGTCCGCGAGAGGCTTACGCCTGACGGCGTCTTCTGCCAGTGGATCCCACTGCATCAGCTTGACCTGCAGACGTTGCGAAGCATCGTCCGGTCATTCCTTGCTGTTTACCCACAGGGCGCGGCCATGCTCGCCAGCAACAGTCTCGAAACGCCGGTGGTTGGGCTTGTGGGGCGGGCTGATAGCAACCGCTTCGATATAGCCGCTCTCCAGGCGCGTCTCGCCAGCCGCGAGCTGGCAGACCTGCGGGATGCAATCGGAATTGAGGATGAGTACGCCCTTCTGGGCAGCTTCATTGCGGGGCCGCGCGCGCTGAAACGCTTCGCGGGGAACGCCCCGCTCAACACTGACGATCATCCCGTCGTCGCGTACAGCGCTCCGCGAATTACGTACGCACCGGATTCGGAACCGCGCGAACGCTTGTACGCGTTGCTTGCCGAGTCCACGATCGAACCGCCCGATGTCATCGGGCCCGTGCAGGAATCGGCCGCCCCCGCGCAAGAAGCGGCCGCCCTCGCGGAAGAACCGGCGACGGCAGCGTCGCTCAGTGATGTGCACGTTCTCGCTGGCGAACTCGGCGGTGCGGCCGAAGCGCGCATCGGCGTTGTTGTTCGTCACGTCGAGTCCGCCCGACTGCATGCCTACTGGCAAGCACGGAATCGATTCATCCACTCCGGCCGGAACGTGCAACCGTCCTCCGACGTGCGCGCGATGCTGGCACAGGTACGCGAACCGCTGCTCGCAACGTTGCGCATCAGCCCGGACTTTCGTCCGGCGTACGAGCCGCTGCTGCGCATGGCCGTCGCGCTGTCCGAGTCGGACCCGTCCGCTGCCCGGGATTTGCTGAAAGAGTTGATCCGTCTGCAACCCGCGCGGCCCGAAGCGGCGATCGAGCTCCATCGCCTCGACTGAGTGCGACCCCCCGAGCAGAAAGCTCCACGCGTCACCTTCCGCGTCATCAGACCTTCACGAGGGCGTCATCCCTCCCGACGAGACTGCGGCGCGAATCGGCGGCGGCGTCCGCCGAACGTGTCCTTTCTGATTCCCGGGGAGCAATCGACGATGAACCACAGATCCACCAAGAACCAGATAGCCGCCGCCATCGCTGCCGCCATCGGCGCCGCCGCGATCGTGGCGCCCACGCTTGCCACTGCCGGCGACGACTCCCGCGGCCGCGGCGGGTGGGGCTGGGATAACGGCCGGCACGACAACGGTCGCAAGGACAAGGGCCAGTACTGGTACGGCGACAGGGACAACGGCTGGCATGACGACAACGATCACGATTGGCATAACGACAAGGACCACGACTGGCACGACAGCAAGGGCGGCCACGGAAAGGGCCACGACAAGCACCACGATAAGGATCACCACGACAAGGGCCGCGACAAAGGCCAGTACGTCGCCGGCGATATCCACAACCACACGACGTGCTCCGACGGTTCCATCTCGATGCAGAAGCTCATCAAGAAGTCCACGGACACGAAGGACACACCGTGGGGTCTCGACTGGTTCGTGCAGGCGGGCCATGGTGGCAGCGGCAACCGCAACTGCACGCTGGTGGAGGACGCGTCGCTCGGCACGCCCGCGTACCCGTACGTCGCCGGACAGGGCCCGAGCACGACGTGGGAATCCTCCGGCATCACGCCGCAGGGCGATGCGTCGGGCAGCACTCCGAACCGCAACATGTGGCGCTGGGAGGCTGTGCAGGAATATCAGTATCCGCTCATCGAGTACCTGAGCGCGTACAGAAATGTGCCGCTGTTCCTCGGCATCGAGTCGGTCGCTGCCGGTCACGAACATACGTCTATGTCGGTCATCAAGGGCCAGATTCCGCGCAAGATCGGCAAGCTTCCGAACACTCCGGGATACGAGGCGAAGGGCAACGCCGACGCGCTCGCGCAATGGGCGTACTGCTTCGACCGCGGTGTCAGCGACAGCAGCCGCGGCGGCGCGAACGAGTGGAACTGCGCCGTCAAGGGAAGTGCGAACGAAGCGGACCCCAGCTGGAACCTCGCCGCCGCGAAGCTCGTTCCGGCGGGCGGCGCCGGCACGGGCGTACGAGGCCACAACAAGACGCTCGAAGGCCTGAAATGGATGAACGAGCACGATCCGCGCGGCAGCTACTACCTGCCCACGCACCTGGAGCGCGCGGGACCGTTCAACCCCGACGGCAACAACGGCTTCAATGTCGAGCATCTTCGCAACTTCAACAACGTCGCTCCGCAGATCGCCTTCGGCTTCGAGACGCAGCCCGGCCACGGCGCCTCGTCGGATCGCGGCGAGTACGCAGTGCTGCGTAACACGATCGGTGGCGTGCGCGTCGACTCGGTCGGCGGAACGACGTACGGTGGTACGGGTGTGTACGGTGCGGTGGTCGGCGGCGTGTGGGATGCGCTGCTCGGCGAAGGCCGCAACTTCTACTTCTTCGCGAGCTCCGACTGGCACAACCGCGGCAACTTCGGTCCGGACGATCGCCGTTCGACCCAGGACTTTTATCCGGGCGAATACCAGCGCAACTACACATTCGTGAAGACCTCGCGCGACAAGCTGAACCCGCAGGCAATCGTCGACGGCCTGCGTACCGGTAATACTTTCGTGAGCAGCGGCCAGCTCATCGACCGGCTGGCGTTTGTAGCGTGCGCTTCGTACGACAATCGCCGTGATTCCGAACTTTCGAACAGGGAAGTGGAGGAGATCGCACTGAAGGCCGCCATCGACAACACGCAGCCGGATGAGAAGGGCTGCGCCGCCATGGGCGAGAAGCTGGAGGTTCGTCCTGGTACGGACATCGTGGTGTCGATCGTCGTGCGTGATCCGTCGGGCAAGAACTACTCGCCGTACACGTTCAACAATCCTTCGCTGCTTCAGGTGGGGATCAAGCAGCCGCTCAACCGGCCCGAGCTCGACCACATCGACCTGATCCGTGGCCTCGTCACCGGCTACAAGAAGCCCACGGATCCGGACTACGCGGGCGAGTGGCCGCGCAACACGGAGTGGCTGAGGGCGGATGGCACGACGGCGGACCTCTCCGTCGTTCCGGCTGCCGCGAAGAACACGACCGCCGCGGTGATTCGCACGTTCTCGGGTGAGGGTTACGGTCGCTGGACGCCTGTGAAGACGAAGAAGGACGGCACGTTCCTGAAGATGAGTTATCGCATCAATTCCGTGAAGGCGTCCCAGTACGTACGCCTGCGCGGTACGAACCTGCCGGCCGCCGTGCCGTTCGAAACGGACATCGACGGCAACCCGCTGGCGGACGTATATACGAACGCCAGCAACACGGACCGCCTGCGCATTCCCTGCACGATTCCGCACAGCGCGAACAGCCAGTTCGACGGCTGCCCGGACCACCTGGACGCCGCAACGGGTGCCGACAACCCGATCGCCGGCAAGAAAGCAGTGAGCTACGACGTCGCCGCCTGGGCGGACCTGTGGTTCTACAGCAATCCGATCTTCGTGGAGGTCGCCGGCGGCGTGCCGGTGAAGGGCGTCAAGTAAGTCGTAGAAGGATGAGGGGCGCCGCACAGGGATGTGCGGTGCCCTTTGCTTTTGTGCCGATGGCTTTCGCATCGTGTATTCCGCTGCGTGCACCGCGATGCGTAGCAGCGCACGTGTCTCCGTGCCGCGCGAGCCGCCGGACCCCTAGCGTGCTGGCGAGCTGGATCTGCACATTGCTTCAGCAGATTCGTTATCATCAGCGCAACCCAGACGGAAACTGAATCTTGGCCAAGGTCCAGCACCTGTCTCGCGCGCCCGTTGTGGAGGCTGTCATAGCACTCCAGGTCCGGTTTCCCGAGCCACGATCGCCTGAATGCTTTCAGGACATTGGCAGGATCATCAAGGAGGACTACCCGCAGCAGGAAGTCCGCCACCAGGTTCAGGTGCAGTTGGATCTCGCGGGAAAACTGGATCGTTCACACGCGATCGAGGGTTTCCTGTTCCGGAACAAGGCCGGCACGCAAGTTGTTCAAAGCAGGCAGCTGGGGTTTGCTTTTAGCCGACTCGCCCCATATGAAAACTGGGAGCGTATGGAGGCAGAGGCAATGCGCCTCTGGAACATCTACTGCGGCGAGCTCCGGCCAGAGTCCCTGGCGCGCGTTGCGGTCCGATTTATCAACCGGCTCCATCTCCCACCGCCGCCGATAGACTTCGACGATTATCTGGCCGCGGGACCCAGACTTCCGGAGGGAGAGTTGAGTCTGAGCGCATTTACGACCAGCGTTGTAATGCCGGACGCAGCCACCAAGACGACCTCGATCGTTCGTCAGGTATTCGAGAGCCCGACTGAGAAGGATGTCCCCGTGATTCTCGATATTGACGTAATTCGTGAGGTGCAGCTCAAAGCTGATGACTCGCCGGGTATTCAGGCTGTGCTGCGAGAGCTACGCACAGTGAAAAACAAGCTGTTCTTCGGTAGCCTGACAGAGAAAGCCGTGGAGCTATTCGTATGACAGCGGTTGCAAGATCTTTTTCAAGCCGGCATTACGGGGCCCACTACGAGACTGACGCAGTGGGTCCTGAGTCGGCGAGCATTTCTCGTGCGACGCATTCCATCTTTTCGCCAGCGGCGGCTCTGACAAAAAGCCAGGATAAGGCGGCACTTTCCGTCGACGTGACCGGGGCACGAGCCGCCTCCGCAGGTCGCCCCGAGTCCGGGAGCATTTCCCGCGCGGTCACCTCCTGCGCCTCGCCGGCGTCTGCTGTAACAACCGGTCACGACAAGGCGTTGCTTTTCGCCGATGTGGCAGCGGCGCGCGCGGCCGCCGCGAAAGAGAACTGGGACAACGAGGGAGCGGAACCGATCGACGAATCAGCGATTGACCAGGCGATTCAGCTGGTCTATGCGCTTCCCGGCCATCTACCCCCGCCGACTATCGCTCCAGAGAGCACGGGCGAGATCACGTTTGAGTGGTACCGCGATAACAGGAACGTCGCAGTGCTGTCAGTGGACGGGAAAGTCATTCGTTGGTCGTCGGTTCACGATGGTCTGGCAGGCGGTTCAGGATCTGCGCCATTCGCAAAATCGCTTCCCGCGCCTGCAATGCTGGCCATCAGCAAGGTCCTCGATCGGACTGTCTGATGGATGACGCAGCGATCTCAAACAACGAGATCCTCGCAAACTTCATCTTCGATTCGAATAAATTTCGGACTGCTGGCGTTCATCACCGAGCGCTGATGCCCAATCCGAAACACGGCAATAAATCCGCATTCAGGGTCAGTGGTCTTTCCGCTGAAGAGATCGCCGAACTGGGGACACAGGAAGTCGCGACTGGACACGGCCGCCCGCATTTAGGTTGGGCACAACTTCTCGCTGAGAAGGTCCGTAATGCCGGTCTGCATCTCAGGGTTGATGAGCCTCCAGCGCGACACGCGGTCATCGAGAATTGGCCTGTGGATGTCGCGCAGCAGCGCGAGCTCGCCTTACAGTTGGCTGCTGATGCGATAACTCATCGGTGGCCCGCTCAACCCGAATAAGTGTTGGCAGGGATCAAGCATCGCGCTTTGAACTTCCGTCCGATCTTGCCGGGGGGAGGCGGGCAACGACGTGCCAGATCGCAGTCAGGACGTGCTAAATCCGGATTTGCATGTTTCATTTCAGAAAATAGCCTGTATGGAACGCGTCTGGCATGTCCGATTCTGAAATAGAAGTGTCTGAACGCGAACTGGAGGCTCTGATTCTGGATTTGCAATGCTAGTTCGCGATCCGTACATGCAGATTCCTGAACTAGACATGCTGGCGCGGGAACCAGGCATGCGGGCGGCAAAATAGACATGTCTGCGCGAGGACTAGCCATGTTGGCGCGCGAACAAGCAGTGCTTTCGCATCACTTCAGTGCACAGCGGCGGCGGCCAGCCGGTCTCCTCTGAGCGCTTGCCGGTAGCGCCGGCTGCAGGGAACACGCGTCCCATCCTTCAGTAGCAGCTGGGCGTCGCCTGCATCTGTCGGCTCGATCTGGACGAGAAAATCCAGGTTCACGATGTAGCTCCGGTGCACCCGCACGAACCGCTGCGGGTCCAGCCTCTCCTGTATCGCAGTCATGGTTGAGCGCAGCGGATACACCCGCCCGCGCACGTGCAGGTTCACATAGTTCTCGGCAGCCTCCAGCCACTCAATATCCCGGGCCGCCACGAGGAACTCCGCCCCCACCTTCCGCACGAGGAATCGCTCGGGCCGTTCGACAGTCTCCACGGGAGGCCCGGTGTCCGGCGCCGTCAGCAGCCGGGCTTCCCCCTGCAGCCTCAGCAGGATCAGGCGGTAGAGGTACACGAGGGTTAGCATGAAGGCGTACGTACGCACGTCCTTCAGGTACTCATACCAGAGTTCCACGGGCCAGTCCCCGAAGTCGTACTCTGACCCGAACGCCCTGTATATAAGGTGTCGCAGCCCGACCATGGACACCACGTGGACCAGGGAGAAGGGCACTGTCGCCAGCAAGTGCCAGGGTAGGGCGCGCCGCCAGTTATCCACACGGATCGGCATCCAGCGCTCGAACCGGAGCACGGCCGGCAGGAGCGCCAGTAACACGATGACGCTGGTGGACTCCCAGATGACCGGCTCCCAGCGGTTGAACCGGTGGCCGTGCCTCTCGAGCTCGATGATCACGACCATGCTGTTGGCGGCGACGTTGAACACGGCGAAGAGCGCCCACAGCAGCACCTCCCAGCCGCGCCGGTGTTTCAGGTATCGGTGCAATCGACTTTGCGGTTCCATCTGGAGATTCTGTCTCGGAGCGGCGCGGAAGTCGTCACTGGCGCCCGCCGCTGGTCACAGGCTCCTCTCGTCCCGTCACTAAGCGTTTGATCGCGTGCAGCGGGAAGTCGCAGGGTGGTCCCCATGAAAGCGCTCACTCCCCTGGTCTTCATGGTGTCCGCTGCAGCGGCAATCGCAGCGCCGGATCGCATCAGCCCTGAGAACGTATCGCGCCTGGCGGTCGCTTGGACGTACGACACGGGCGACCCCACGGAGCGGCTGCGCGGTGGCAAGCCGCCGGGCTTCCAGGTAACGCCGGTCTACGACGCCGGCCGCCTCTACGTGTCTAGCCCGATGGGTACCGTAGCGGCTCTGGACGCGGAGACCGGCACGGAGATCTGGCGTGCGGACCTCGCAGTAAACCGGAACGCGCACTACAGCGACCCGCAGAACCGTGGCCCGGCACTGCGAGGCGATCGCCTGTATGTCGGGACGATCGACGCTCGCCTGGTCTGCCTCCAGACGAGCGACGGCCGCCGGTGCCCCCGATTCGGCCAGAACGGCGAGATCGACCTGACCAAGGGCCTGCGGCGCCCGCCCGAATGGAACGGCGAGTACGCCCTGACATCGCCCCCCGCCATCTTCAAGGACCTGGTGATCGCAGGGTCCGCGGTGGCGGACAACGCCCGCGCGCGGATGGCGTCTGGCGAAGTGCGTGCGTTCGACGCCATCACCGGTGCGCTGCGCTGGACCTTCCACCCGCTCCCCGAGGACGCGCAGGCTGGCGGAGCGAACACGTGGTCACGCATCGTCGTGGACGAGCCGCGAGGTCTCGTGTTCCTCGGAACGGGAAGCCCCAGCCCCGATTACTTCGGCGGTCTGCGGCCGGGCAACAACGAGTATGCCAACTCGCTGGTCGTACTGAAGGGCGCCACAGGCGAGGTCGCGTGGCACTTCCAGACTGTTCGTCACGACTTGTGGGACTACGATATCGCCGCGCCTCCGCTTCTCTTCCCGTTCAGGACGACACGCGGGGCGACCGTGCCCGCCGTCGTGGTCGGCCCGAAGTCCGGCAATGCCTTCTTCTTCAATCGCGTGACCGGCGAGCCGCTGTTCCCCATCGAGGAGCGGCCGGTTCCGAAGAGCGACGTTCCCGGCGAAGAGGCCGCGCCCACCCAGCCTTTCCCGACGCGCCCCGCGCCCTTCGGCCTTCAGCAGCTGCGTGAAAGCGATCTCTGGGGACCCACGCCGGAGGACCGCGAAGCGTGCCTGCGTACGTTCCGCTCGCTGCGCAACGAAGGCGTGTACACGCCTCCGAGCGTGCAGGGGACTCTTTCCGTTCCCGGGAACATCGGCGGCCTGCACTGGGGCGGCTTCGCGTGGGATGAGAAGAATCGGTTGATCATCGCGCCGATCAATCGGCTGCCCGCGATCATGCGGATCGTCCCTCAGGCCGATTTCGCCGGAGCACGCAGAGCATTCCCTTCGCGCGAGACGACGGAGCAGAAAGGCGCGCCGTTCGCGATGTCGCGAGAGTGGTTCCTCGGCCCGTCGCGCATGCCGTGCGTGCAGCCGCCGTGGGGCGAGCTCGTCGCCGTGCATGCGGACACTGGCGAGCGTGCCTGGTCCGTGCCACTCGGCGACATCCGAGCCGCTGCGCCCGACGACGCCGCGCCGGACGGCGCCACTGCGCCGCCGTCAGGATCCCCGAATCTCGGCGGCCCGGCCACGACGGACACCGGCCTCGTGTTCATCGGCGCAGCGTTCGATCCCTACCTGCGTGCGTTCGACACAAGCAACGGGCGCATGCTGTGGAAAGGACGCCTGCCGACCAGTGCCCGCGCGACACCGCTCGTATTCGTATCGAAGAGCGGACGGCACATGGTGGCGATAGCCGCGGGCGGCCACGACTTCCCGACCTCACGCATCGACACGAAGCTCGTGGTGTTCGCGTTGCCGCCGCGCTGAGGGGCCGATCGTCTCCTGCACTGGATCGAATTACGTACGCGAGTAGCCGAGCCCGAACCCGAACGGAAACAGCGGCGCCGTGGGCCCGTTCTCGTCCACCGGAATCTGCTCCATCGATTTCGGCCAGCTGAACGAGAGCCTCCCCGAAGGCGCGTGAAGCCCGAAGAGCACGTCGCTCACGCCGCTACCCTCCGAGCCAGGCAGCCACGCCGCGACAACGGCGCTCGCCTTTTCCAGCACCGACCCAAGAATCAGCGGCCGCCCGGAAATCACGACGAGCACGATGGGCGTACCCGTAACGGCGATCCGGTCGATCATCGAGAGCTCCTCAGGCGAAAGCGAGAGGTCGCTCCGATCGCCAACACCTTCCGCATACGGCATCTCACCCACAACGACAACGGCTACATCCGCGCCGCCAGCGCCACCGCCATTCGGCGTGTACGTCACCTGCGTCCGCGAGGAGACGGTCCGCTCGATCCCTTCAAGAATCGTCGTCCCGCCCGAGGTGACGCGCCCGGCCTCGCCCTGCCACTTCACCGTCCAGCCGCCGCACTGAATGCCGATGTCGTTCGCCGCACGACCCGCGACGTGAATGTGCTTCGCCTTGCGAGACAGCGGCAGAACCGCACGCTCGTTCTTCAAAAGCACGACCGACTCACGCACGGCCTGCCGCGCGACCTTCCGGTGCCGTGCCGACCCGAAGTTCCTGTGAAGCCGACGATCCGCGAGCTGCGAGCGTTTGCGATCCATGAGCCCCATCGCCCATTTCACTCGCAGGATGCGGGTCACCGCATCGTCGATGCGACTCATCGGCACTGTGCGTTCTTCGACCAGTTCCTTCAGCGTCTGGATGAACGTGGCATAGCGCGCAGGCTCCATCGCCATATCCATGCCCGCATTGATCGACTGCGCCACAGCCGTCTTGTAGTCGCGGTCCACCTGACCGATCGCGTAGTAATCCGAGACGAGAAAACCTTCGAATCCCAGCTCGTCCTTCAGAATCTCCGTGAGCAGCCGACGCACGCCCGACACCCGCGCGCCATTCCAGCTGTTGTACGACACCATGATCGAACCGACGCCGGCTTCGATCGCCGCGACATATCCCGGCAGATGCATTTCGCGTAACGCGGCCTCGCTGAGCCGAGCGTCCCCCTGATCCAGGAACAACGTTCGTTCGCCCAACTTGCGTTCCTGATACGTCGTTCCGCCATCCCCCACGTAATGCTTCGCGCACGCGAGCACCGCCTGAGGCGAGCTGAGATCCGCCGATTGCAGCCCGCGAACCGCGGCGGCACCGAGCTGAGCAACGAGGTCAGGCCGCTCGGCGAAGCCCTCATAAGTCCGCCCCCAACGCACATCGCGAGGAACCGCCACACACGGCGCAAACGTCCACTGAATACCCGTCGCGCGAATCTCCAGCGCGGTGATGCGCCCGATCTCCTCGATGAGCTCGGGATTCCGCGTGCAACCCAAACCGATGTTGTGCGGAAACACGACTGCCCCATCGACATTCGCATGTCCGTGAACAGCATCGACTCCGTACAGAATCGGAATACCCAGCCGCGTCCGCTGGCTGCGAGCAATAAGCCGATCCACCGTATCCGTCCAGGCAGGGAGCCCGTTGCCTTCCTTCGGGTCCGCATCCCCGCCGCTCAGCACAGAGCCGAGGAAATAGCGCTCGATATCCGCTTCGTCCTTGATGTTGTTGAGCTCGCCCTGGGTCATCTGCCCGAGCTTCTCGTCCAGGGTCATCTGCGCAACATAGGGCCGCACGAGCGGATCGAACGAAGACAGCCGCACCGGCGAGCGCGACCGGCCAAGGCCCGCCCGGCTGGCGGAGCGACGTTCCGGGTCACTGTCTGCCCATGCGAGCGGCACGGCCATTCCGGATGCCGCGGCCGCCGCCGCGAGAAACTCTCTTCGTCGCATCGCTTGCTCCCCCGAATCCCCGATCCCGATCCCCGCAATTGCGAAAGCGGCAATCTTCTTTACCCAAAGCGGAAGTCCGCGCAGGTGCCAGACCCAGGTCCTGGCGCGTGCGCCGAGAGTATCCGGTCAATGGACGGGAAGCGACGTGCGACGAAAGTGGGGGGCTGCGCCGGCCGTGCGGTGGCTTACTCTCCCGGCCGTCCAAACAAGGAGAAAGCCGTGTCAGCACGCAATTACCGCCCCTTGCAGATGCACCGGATTCCTTACACCGACCTCACCGAGGCCCAGGTCCTTCAGGCCCTGCGCCCGACTGCAAGCGGCCCCACCAGCAGGTTCCCCATGTCCGATGTGCTGGCTGGCAAGAAGCTCAAGATCGTCACCGACGACGGGCCGACACTCGAATACAACTTCCGCAACGGCCGGGAGCTGGAGCTTTCAGAGAACGGCGGCAAGGCGGTGAAGGCGGGATACGGCGCGCTGGAGGACCGCAGTCTCGTGCTGGTGTCGCACATGATCCCGGGCACGCAGCGGGGCTACAAGGTCGTGGTCGATCAGCACACGAATCTCGCCACGGTCTTCGAGGTGTTCTTCAGCGGCTATGAAAAGGCGGAGCTGGCCGCCGCGGCGGAGGCGAAACGCCAGCCGCAGTTCAAGACCGGCAAGCGCCACCGGGAAGCCCAGCGGAAGATCTGGTTCGGATACCTCGACACCGGCGGCCCCGCGCCGACCGCGCGCCACACCTACACGAACCGGCTCGAAGGCAAGGGCATCTACTGGAGGCAGGACAACGACATCGAGATCCTCGAGTTCTACCTCTCCATCATCTATTCGAACTTCATCGAGCTGACGCGGTTCGGCGGCGAGATGACGGTGTGCGCGCCGTCCGACTACATCATGGTGAACGATCATCAGTTCATCTACTCGCGCATCGAATGCGAGTTCTCCGGCACCTGCACGCTGCAGCTCGTGGACCTCTTCGACATGACGCAGAAGGGCGTGCGTCTCGGCCTCACCGAAAAGGACCAGCTGGAGTACTACATGTACACCGGCAAGGGAGAGATCACGGGCCAGATCGCGACGTTCGAAGTCTTCGGCAACAACTCCGAGACTCGTCCGGGCCCGCGCCGTGTGTATCGTCCGATCGAAACCTTCGAGACGATGACGGACGAGCAGGTGAAGGACCAGGTCCTCAACCACGCTCACGCCTTCGGGGACGGCAAGGGCAGCGGCGCGCAGGGTATGGGCGGCTACAAGAGCGAGCTCGTCACGCGCTTCGCCGGCAAGAAGCTCACGGCGAAGATGGACAACGGCGGCCCGACTCTCGAGTACGACTTCGTCGACGGCAGGAAACTCAAGTGGCGCTACAAGGGCGACGCGAACTGGCGCGAAGCCTGGTACGAGATGTACGAGCCGGACGACCAGCTGTACTTCTTCGCGCACCTGCTCGATGCCGAGTTCCCCCGATCGTGCGCGATGGTGGCGTTCGACATGAAGAACGGCCTCTCGACGATCGTGAAGGGAACGACCGGCACGCCTTACCGCAACAACGAAACGACGCCGACGTACTACTTCGGCACCTTCGAGACGGAAGGCAGCCCGCCGCCGCCGACGTACGTACGCCACGGCTGGACGGACGAGATGGTCGGCGAGTGCGTGACGTGGAACTATCAGCGCGGCAACCCCGGCCTCACATCGATGCACTTCTATGCGACGCCTTCGACGTACTCATGGATCATCTTCCAGCCGGACGGCTCGGGCGGCATGCAGTGGAGCTCGCCGGGCTGGTATTCGAAGTTGCGCGACGGCGTGTACATCATGGCGTGGGTGGAAGAAGCCTGTAACGGCACGCTCGGAGTCATCTGCTTCAATCAGCGCACGATGCACGACGCGGGATTCGGCTTCCATGTCGGCAGCCGCGGGCTCAGCCTGAGTGTCGTCGGCGCAAGGGCGCGGCATGCCGGCAAGTTCGATGTGAAGAAGTACGTCGGCCTGAAGACCACCTGAGGAGCGATGCCATGACGGACAAGAAACCGAAGAGCAGCCGGCGCGCATTCTTCCTCAGCAGCGGTGCCGTGCTTGGCGCAGGCGTTGCAACCGCGGTGGGCGCTTCAGCGGCGAGCGTGAATAGCGCGTTGCCGGCTGAAGAACAACTTAGACAGCTGCGTGAGCAACTCGCGAACCTCGACGATCGGGAAGCGATTCGCCGGTTGTACCTCGCGTTCGCCGGCTTCATGGAACAGCAGCGCTATGAGGCGGCTGCGGGGCTTTTCGACGAGCACGCCGACCTCGATCTCAGCGGCGTGAGCGCGAAAGGCAGATCGGCCATCGCGAAGCTGTTCGAGCAGCAGTACCGCAACCAGAACGCCTCGGTCCTGCACAGTGCATACCGGCAGTCGACGTTGCAGCAGCAAGACTCCGTCAAGCTGAGTGAGGATCGCCGGGAAGCGCACGGAACGTTCCATACTGAAGTGAGCCTTTGCACACCGCTTCAGGCGGACTGCACGGCCGCCGCAATGGCGCGCCTGCAGGGCAACTTTGCCGACCGTCGCTGGGAGGCCGGCCGGTTCGAGGCGAAGTTCGTGAAGAGCGATGGCCAGTGGAAGGTGGCTTCGCTCCGCTATCAGTCGGCCTAGACACGAGTCAGCCAGGATCAGCCGGCTGAAGACCTGTTGGCTGGAGACCTGACCGTGTTGCAGGTTCGACAGCCAGGCGCAGCCCATCTGCGGAAATGAGGGCGGCGAGCATCCCGCTCGCCGCCCTCCAACCTTCGGGGGGGCCGAAGGTCGTTGACACGGTCTTCGCTCAGAACGTCAGCTTCATGCCCACGTAGAACCGCCGCCCCAGCGTGTCGTAGATATTGTTCGTCGCGAGGCTGCCGGTGCTGTACCCCGTGGTACCGGGCCCGCCAGCGCCGGGGTTGTAGCCGTCAACCGGCGGTCCGATGTCCATGAGATTGTCGATGCCCATGCGGACCGACAGCTGTCTCCCAAAGAAGTAACTCGCCGACAGATCGTAGATCTGATACGAGCCCACACCCTGCGTCTGCGAGGCGGGGTTGTTTCGCAAGGCGAGGTTGTCCAGCGCCGGATAGTGACGCATGCGGAGCGATGCGTTGAACCCGCCGACTGAGTACCCGAGCGACGTGAAAGCCTGCCATGGCGGAGTGAAACCGACGTATCCCGTGTTGTTCTGTACTGGAGTGTTCGGGAAGTCCTGCCGCCGGTCGTGCAGTGTGTAGTTCGCGCTGAGCCCGAAGCTGAGACGGCCGGGAATGAAGCTCACCCCCATGTCCTCGAACGCCGCTGCCCAGTTGAACGACCAGTCCAGACCCGCGACTTCGAACTTGCCCACGTTGTTCCACGTCACCTGCGGGCGCAGGCGCCCGCCAGTCGTCGTGTTACGCGGCAGGAGGAGGCAGAACGGATTGTTCGGGTCGTGCGTCGGGTTGTACTGAACGCTGAAGCACTGCTCGTTCAGTGTGGTGAGGCCGGTGAGGGCGATCGCGTCCTCGACGTTGATGCTGTACCAGTCGAGCGAGGTCGTGAAGCTCGCCACTGGACTCTGGAATGGCGAGCGGAACACGAGTCCCGCCGTGTAGGTGTTGGCGGCCTCCGGCCGGACGTTCGGATTTCCTATCTCCCGCTGGAACACGAAGTCGAACGGGAAGATCTGCGGTGTCGCCGGGTTCGCGTAGAACTGCGCGGCGCCCTCGGGTCCCATCATCGCTTCGCACTGCCTTCTGACTGCCGCCGCATCCTCCGGGTTGTTCTTCGGATTGGTTGCCGTTCCGACGGCCGCGCCGTAGTTGAAGAAGAACCCTTCGCTGCAGGGATCGCCGGGGCCGAACGAGAACGTATCGCTGATCGGCGAATACAGCTCGGCAAGGTTTGGCGAGCGGGTCGCGCGCTGAACGCCGCCGCGCAGGCGCAGGTCTGGCGTGAACGCCCAGTCCAGCAGTGCCTTCCACGTGCCGACACGCCCCGTGCTCGTGTAGTCGGAAGTGCGGTAACCCAGCTCGAGGTTCAGGTGCGTGAAGAATGGCTTGTCCTTGATGACCGGCACCAGGAACTCGACGTAGCCTTCCTTCACCTGGTCGTTCGCGCCGCCCGCGGCGATGGGGTCGAGACCGATCACGCCGTCCACGAACGATCCGTTGCTGAGCACGAGCGACGGGTTGAACGCGAAGCTGTTTTCGCGATACACGCCGCCGGCCGCGAAGCGAAGCTCGCCTCCGGGCAACTCGAAAAGGCCGCCCTGGATCGTCGCTTCGATCACCGACTGCTCCGTCTTGGTGATGTTGTCGAGATCGCCGCGGATGGCTCGCGCGCAATCCTCGGAAACCTCGAACTGCTCGAAGATCGGCAGGCCGCTCTCGCACGTGACAGTCGCCGCGTTGTTGCCGTTACCGGGCGTGCCGCTGTTGCCGGTGATCGTGGCGCCCCGCCCGTAGTTGGGCTGGCGGATCAGCGCGCGGAAGCGGGACCACGTCGACACGCCCCTCAACTGGTTGTCGTTCCGCGAAGTGCCGTGCGATGCGTAGGCATCCCAGGTCCAGTCCATGATCGGGAGGTCGCCGCGCAGTCCCGCAACGAGCTGGAACTGCGTGGTCTCGCCTCGCGTGCTTCGACGGTCGCCGAAGAAGTCGAGCTGTCGATTGATCGTCCAGTCCGCGTTCGGATTGACGGTGCGGTTGTCGAGCATCAGTGTGAGCTCGGGCGGAGTGGGGAACGCCTGCGAGTTCGTGCATCCGCCGACGGGAGGACAGCTCAGTCCCGCCGCGCCGCCAGCCTGATACAGCGGCAGCGTCGGCATGTTCGCGAACGCGGGGCCATCGCATGGGCCGGTGGTCACGCCGATGGTCTGGCAGTTGCGGCCGCTACCATGGGGAACGGTCGCTCCCCACGCACCGAAGGCCGCCGCATAGTCGAGGATCTGCTGGGTTTCGGCCTGCGAGAATGTGCCCTGCGCGTAGGCCGTCACCTTCTCCGTGAGATCGAAATGAGCTGCCCCGAACAGGGAATAGCGGCTCAGCGGACTCGAGATGCGCGACGTGAGGCTGTTCTCGGCGATCGTGCCGGTATTCGTGACCTTCCGGAGAAGACCGAACTCGCCGTTGTAGCGGTAGGTGCCCGCATTGTCGTTGTACGTGAAGGCGGTTCCATCTGGCTGGAAGGTGAACGTGTTGGTGTTCCCGACGCCGATGCCGCCCGGAGCTGCGGGCGGCGCTTGCGCGAAGATCTGGTCGATGATCGCTTGCGCCGGCGGATTGAAGGCATCCGGAACGTACTGCGTCATGCCGGGCGAGAACGTCTGCCCGGGCTGGTACGGATTCGTGAGCTGCCAGCGATAGAAATCGCGATCGATCTGCAGTACCTCTTCGCGCCGCGTGTACTCGAATCCGAGCATCGCGTTACCGCGGTCGTCGGCGAAGTTGCCACCGATGAGCGCCGCCCCGCGGAACTCGCCACCGTCGCCGAGCTGCGTCTGGCCGTACTGCACGTCGACATCCGCGCCCTGGAAGTTCTCTCGCAGGATGAAGTTCACGACTCCCGCGACAGCGTCCGCGCCATACACCGACGAAGCGCCACCTGTAATGATCTCGACGCGGCTCAGCGCCGCGGACGGGATCGAGTTGAGATCCGTGACCATCGCCGAGTTGATCGGCACGCTGCGCCGTCCGTTGACCAGCACGAGGTTGCGGTTGGGACCGAGATTGCGAAGATTGACATTGGTGGCGCCCACCGTGCTTCGCGCGCTCAGCTGGATGTCCGCGGTGTCGAACTGATCGAGCCCCGGGAAAAACTGCGGCAACTTGTTGAGCGCGGCCTCCACCGCGACGTTGCTGATCTCGTCGAACGTTTCCTGTCCGATGGTGACGAGCGGCGAAGTGGACTCCAGGTCCCGGCGCAGGATGCGCGTGCCGGTGATCTGGACTTCTTCCAGCTCTTCCTCGGCGGCCTGTGGCCGTGGCGTTTGTTGTGTCTGTTGCGCGAAGGCGGCGGGCGCGAAACCGCACAGCGCCGTGCCGAGGATCGCGGCGACGGAGGCTCTGACGATCCGTTGTGCTCTGAGACTTTCAGCAGTCACGACTCTCTCCCCTGTGAGTTGGACCACCCTCGTTGCGCCGGACGGCGCGAAGGGCTCAGCGAAACCGGTGCGCGCAGCGTCCGCGGGAAGCCGCGGACCGTGCAGACAACCGCCACGGCGATGGAGGAGAAGAAGTCGACAGAAGTCCGAGACGAAAGCCGAACGCGTGCCAAAGAGACATCACGATTCCCCCCTTAAGCCCCTTGTGTCGGTGTCTTCTTGTTCTGCGGTTAGTACAAAGGCGCGACACCAGCGCCGCAATTAGACTTTAGTTATGCGAGGGCAAGAATCGATGTGCGCGCGATACGACGGATGCAGATTGGTTGTAGTGGCAATCGATGTGGACATCGACGTGGCAATCGATGTCGCAATCGACATCGACGTCGCGGAATGCTGTACATTTTCCGTGCTCGTTCGTGAGCGAAACGCCGAGCAGGTGGCGACGTGACCAGTACCCGAGTTCTGATAGCAGACGACCATCCCATGGTGAGACGTGCGCTGAGCGAAGCGCTGCTGGAGTCGTTCGGCGCGAGCTTCGAAGTGCTGGAGGCGGGCACGGTCGCGTCCGCGCGCGAGGCCATGTCGAACACGGGAGTGGATCTGCTGCTGCTGGATCTCTACATGCCGGGCATGGAAGGAGCGCTGAGTCTCAACGCGTTGCGCGCGGAGTTTCCTTCCGTGCCGATTCTCGTCGTGTCCGCCATCGAAGACCCCTCCGTCGTGAGGCAGACGATGGAGTTTGGCGCATCAGGGTTTCTTCCGAAGTCGGCGCCGTTCAGCGCCATCAGTGATGCCGTGCGTGCTGTGCTTGCCGGGGATCTCTGGTTTCCGGAGCTCGACAACGGCGAGACCGAGCAGGCGGACGGGGAGATGGCCGCGCGAATCGCGGAGTTGACGCCGCAACAGCGGCGCGTGTTCGTGCTGGTCTGTCAGGGAAAGCTCAACAAGGAAATCGCATTCGAGCTTGATGTAACGGAGGCGACGGTGAAGGCGCACGTCTCGCAGATCCTGCACAAGCTCGGCGTGCACAGTCGCACGCAGGCGGCGCTCGTCGCCCAGCGGCTCAACCGTGGCGGGCACACGCCCAACGGGAAGCGGTAACGCGGCGCGAGCTCACCTGCGGCCGATGCCTCTCGTCGCCGCGCCGCGAAGGCGGGCCGCGCCAGCGTAAAGAGACCGCCAGGAAACAGGGGGCGCCAAGGAAACAGCGGCCGACACGAAGCAGGGTCAGCCAGAAAACACGCCCCGCCCGTGGAGACGTGATCAGTAGACGGCGTCGGCCGGCTGGGGCGCCGAAGCCTCACTCGTCCGCGCGCGGCTGCGAGCGTCACCCGCCAGCATCTGCGTCATCAGCGCGCGCAGTGCGCCCGGCCTTACCGGCTTGTTGAGCATCGGATAGCCGAGCTCGCTCGCGGCTGCACGAACGGCTTCAGTGTAATTCGCCGTGATCAGAATCCCTGGCAAACGGCGCCCCGTGTGCGCTGAAAGCGTCGCCAGCGCTTCGAGACCGGTGACGTCGCTTTCAAGGTGATAGTCCATCAACACGATCTCCGGCGTCGCCCCGGACCGGTCGATCTCGGCACACGCAGCCTTCACATCCAGCGCGGTGAGCACGGCGCACGACCAGCCCTGCAGCAGCGTGCGCATCGCCACGAGAACCGACGGGTCGTTGTCGACGCAGAGAACCAGCTTGTTCGCGAGCGAGCCGCGAAGCCTGCTGTCCGCCGGCGGCAGCAAGGCTGCGGGCACAGCGCTCCCGAAGGGCAGGCTGACGGAAAACACGCTACCGCGCCCCGGCCACGAGCGAACCGAGACAGGATGCTGGAGCATGCGAGCGATACGGTCGACGATCGCGAGTCCCAGGCCGAGCCCCGGCGGCGTCTGCGGATCGTTCACGACCCCGCGCTTGAACTCCTCGAAGATCATCGGCAACTGGTCTTCCGGGATCCCGATCCCCGTATCCCACACCTCGACGACGATGCGCCCCCCGCGGCGTCGGCAGCCAAGGAGCACCTTGCCTTTCTGCGTGTAACGCAAGGCGTTCGACAGGAAGTTCTGCAGGATGCGCCGGAGCAGCGCCGGATCCGTCACGACGACCGCGTGAGACGCAGCCACTCTCAACCGCAATCCGCGCTGGGCGGCGATGGGCTGGAACGACGCCGCGATGCTCGTGAGCAGCTGATGCAGGTCCACGCTGCGCAGCTCGGGATGCAACGCGCCGGCATCGAGCTTCGAGATGTCGAGCAAAGTCTGGAGCAACTCGTCCACCGCGCCGAGCGCCTGGTCGAGCTGGTGGAGCAGGGCGGTGGATTTGCCAGCACGACGGCCTTCGCTCAACGCGCCAGCAAGGATGCGCGCCACATGCATAGGCTGCAGAAGATCGTGACTTGCGGCAGCCAGGAAGCGCGTCTTGCCGACACTCGCTGCCTCGGCTTCCCGCTTCGCAGCCGCAAGCTGCTCGTTCAGCAAGGTCAGCTCGCGTGTGCGCTCGGCGACGCGCAGCTCGAGTGACTCGTTGGCCTCGCGGATGCGCTTTTCGCTCTCGCGCAGCGCTTCGAGCGTGCGAACCTGCTCCGTGATGTCCGTGCACACGAGCACGAACCCACCGGCCTGTATCGGGTTCACCTGAAATTCGAGCATCCGGCCGTCGGGGAGGCGTTGCTGCATCGTCTGCGCGGTGCGCGGGTTCGCGCTGCTGCATCCCTTGAGGAGCCGGGCGAGATCGCACGTCCCGCGAATTTGCGGGCTCAGCATGAGCTGAACCGGCGTGCCGATGTGAGCCTGTTCCTCGTCGATGCTCAGAAGCTCCAGGAATCTGCGATTCCAGGCGGCGAGCCGTCGTTCGGAGTCGAACATCCCGATGCCCTGCGTGACGTTTTCCAGCGTCGCGCGCAGCAGGTCGTGATTGAACAGGATGGCTTCGGACGCCTCGGCGAGAATCGCATTGGAGTTGCCGATGAGCGATCGATGCTTCTGCAGGACCGCCGTCACCATGATGTGCGCGGACGCCGCGCCGATGGCGCCGCTCAGCAGCCGTTCCGTGTACGCCGCGAGATCCTTGTCCCGATACGTTTCGACCGGGCCGGCGAACGCGCGCGCCGCGAGGTCGTGACCCACCAGGCGTTCGGCAAGGCTGCGCAGCGGCTCGAACGCGGGAGCGCGTGCAGGGCTCTCGATAGCAGCAACATCGTCCGGAGCATTGCCGCCGACGAATGTATCGGCCTGCAGGCGATCACGCTCGTTACCCGACACCAGCAGCGATACACCGACGAGCAGCGCGACGTTGATGAAAAGGCTCCAGGTCACGTAGTTCGTCAGGTTATCCAGCCCTGGCCAGAGGAGCGGAAGGGATGGCGGCATGAAGTCTGCGAGCCACGTAAGCCAGCCCGAGTTGATGAGCGACGGCAGGAGCATCGCGTGCGCCCAGATCAGCGCACCGGCCGCCATGCCCGCCACGGCGCCGTAACGGTTGGCCTTGCGCCAGTAGAGTCCCGCGATGATTGCAGGCGCGAACTGAGCGACAGCGGCGAAAGAAATCAGGCCGATCGACGAGAGCGAGAAGCTGCTGCTCGTCATCCGGTGATACGCATACGCGCAAAGCAGAATCGCGATGACCGAGCCCCGCCGCAGGCCCAGCAGCAGCGTCGGCATCGTCTGCCTGGACGAGTCCCGCAGCGCTGCCTGCCGCGACAGGATCGGCATGATCACTTCGTTGCAGACCATCGTGCTGAGCGCGACGACCTCGACGATGATCATCGCGGTGGCCGCCGAGAGCCCTCCGAGGAACGCGATCAGCGCAAGCGCCGGCTGATCCGCCGCCATCGGCAGGCGCATGACGGCGAGGATCGGGTTCGTCTGGCCGCGGAACACCAGCCAGCTCGCGATGGCGAGCACCGGTACGAACAGGCTGATCGCAATGAGGTACGACGGAAATACCCAAGCCGCCACGCGCAGGTTCTTCGGGTTGCCGTTCTCAACCGCAGCCACGTGGAACTGCCGCGGCAGGCAGAGAAACGCGAGCGCGGAGAGCAGCGTGATGGCGACCCATCCCTGCTGCAGGCGGAATTCCGAGAACAGTGCGACGACCCGTGGGCGGGCCGCGGTCTGCGCGACGAAGTCCGTCGGCCCGTCGAAGAGGTAGAACAGAACGAAGAGCCCGACAGCCAGGAACGCGCCGAGCTTCACCAGCGACTCGAACGCGATCGCCACCATCATGCCCTGATGGCGCTCGCTCGCATGCACGTGCCGCACGCCGAAGAGGATCGCGAAGAGGATCATCATCAGCGTCGCGTGGAATGCAGTGTCCTTCCACAGCGGCGGCCGATGCAGCTGCAGGGTGGGGCTCGGAATGCCTTCGAGCAGCGCATCGAAGCTGAGCGAGACGGTCTGAAGCTGAAGCGCGATGTACGGCAGGACGCCCACCACCGCGATCACCGTGGCGAGCGCGGCCACCGTCTGGCTCTTGCCGTACCGCGCGCCCATGAAGTCCGCCACGGACGTCACGTTGTTGGCCTGAGCGGTGCGGACCATCTTCTGCAGGAGCGGATAGCCCAGCAGCATCATGAGCATCGGCCCGCCACAGACGAGCACGAAGTCATAGAAGCCGATGGCGGTGCGCCCCACCGCGCCGTAGAAGGACCAGGCCGTGCAGAACACGGCGAGCGAGAGCGCGTAGATGAGCGGCTGCCAGGCTGTGTTACGCAGTCGTGCCGCGTGCCTGTCCCCGAAATAAGCGATCGCGAACAGCAGGCCCAGGTAGCCGATGGCTGCGATCGAAACGAACCAGAAGCCGAGCATTGTTCGTGCGCCCCCCTTGGCCGGTAGCTAACAGGGGTCCCCGACCGGGGGTAAGCCGGGCGATACGGCGCGACCGTAGCGTGGTGTAGATCGGCGGGTTATTTACAACGTCGAGGCCGTCAGTTCGGCCGCGAACCGCGCGGCGCGCCGGACGGGATCGAAAAGCACCGCGATCTGCGAGGTGAGGAGAAAGGCGCTGGCGTAGAAGGTGCCGGGGGAGCGCGCCTGCCAGACGACGAACGGGCGCGAGATGAGCTCGCGAACGGGAAGCAGGTGGGCGGCCCAGGCGATGGCGATCCCGATGAGTGCGCCGGCCAGCACGTCCGTCGGGTAGTGCATTCCGAGGTAGATCCGGGGCGCCAGTATCACAACGGCTGTGTAGACGAAGAGGATCGCCCCGAGCCGGCGGCAGGCGAACCATGCGCCGGCCGCGAGCGCGGCGAACAGCGTCGCGTGATCGCTCGGGAAGGAGCTCCACTCGTCGATCCTTCCCAGCCGCTCGCGGCTGATGCCGAAGGCGTCCGCGTACTCGGGAAGCGCGATCGGCCGAACGCGGAAGGGAAGGCTATTCGCCAGCGTGCGCGCGATCAGGAGCGCGATGAGCCCGGCAAGCAGCGTGGCCATCACCTGCTCGCGAACCGCCGGGTCCGGCGGGATGGAGGCCGGCTTCAGCGCGTCCCGGAACCAGAGCCACCAGATCGCGCCCATCACGAGGAAGCCCTTGAAGAGGTCGCTGCTCGTGAGGAAGACGATGACCAGATCGAGCTGCGGCCATTGGCCGGAGAGACCGGCCGCCGCATCGAGGATCGTGCGATCGAACCCGTTCATGATCCGCTCCCCTTCGCCCGGTGTGATTTCTTCGGATTGGACCGAGCGAAGCGCAAGCCCGTCAGCATCCGCCGTGCCCGGGCATCGGGAATGCACGGATCACGGGTCGACGAAGGGCCAGGCACGCGGAAGAGGACGAGCGCGGAGGGGCGCGGCAGCGGAAAGCGGAGGCAGCGGTAAGGGCGAGCGCGGAGAGGGTGAGCGTGCGAAGAGGGCGAAGCGCTGCACACGTCCGGTGCGGGTGGCACGCTTCCCCGCATTCGCCACCCGCTCGCGAGCTCAGTTCACGGCGTCCCTGAGCTTCCCGATCAGCTCCTCCCGCTCGTACGCGGGAAGGCTCGTGTGCTTCATCTCCTGCACGCTGCTCGTCCAGATCGGCGCGCCCCAGCGGGCATCGCCTTTCCGGCGCGGCACGAGATGCCAGTGCAGGTGCGAGATGATATTGCCGAGCAGCTCGACGTTCATGTGATCCGGCTGCAGGACGCGCACGAGCGCATCGTGCGCGATGCGCATGTCCGCGGCGAACGCGCTCCATTCCATCGCGGTGAGCTGGTCGATGCGCACGACATGACGCGTGTCGAACACGACGAGGCTGTAACCGCGATACGTCTGGTTCGCCGAGAGATAGAACGACGAGGCGGACAGCTTGGCGATGAAATCCCAGTGCTCGTTGCTCGCCGGCCTCGGAGCATCGAAGGGGCAGTTGATTCCGCGGGCGAGGCTGTCCCAGGTGGTGGGTTGCATGGCGCACCTCCGCATGCGCTGGAGTCATACACTTTCCGCGCCGACTCCCATGCGCGCAAGTGCCCGTGGGTTGTGCAGGGCGTGCTAGAGCTTGGGAATCGGAATGCGGCTGATCATAAGCGAGCCGGACGCCGCGAACATCAACGCCAGCGGGTGCAGGGTGAAGCCGGCGATCTTGACCGTGCCAAACCAGAGTGTCTCGCCGATGGCACCAGTCGCGGCGCCGAGCGTCAGCACGCACACCAGCGCGAAGGATGTCGGGATCGGCGTGCCCTCGAAATGCTTGACCTTGCCTGTACCGGCGGACATTTCCTCCGCCGTCACGTTATAGCGTGCCAACCTCGACACACCGCACGCGACGAAGAACCCCAGGATCACGCGGTCGTACAGGCCCTGCATTCCGCAGGCGTAGCCGAGCGCGGCGGGCGCCACGCCGAAGGAAATGACGTCGGCCAGCGAGTCCAGCTCCCGACCCATCGCGGAGGATTTCTGGCGCCAGCGGGCGATTCGGCCGTCCAGCACGTCGAAGATCAGCGCCGCCAGGATGAGTCCGCAGGCGTAATAGATGCGCTTCACGTCGAGCGACTGCAGGTACGTCATGCACGAGAACAGCGCCCCTGTACCGCAAACCGCGTTGCCGAGGGTGAACCAGTCCGCGAAGTGAAACTCGCGGATCATCGAGAAGGGTTTCCGGGGCGGTCGTGCTTGCATGGCGCGAAGTGTACATGCGCGCGCGCCACGGAATGTTCCGCTTCACGCGCGCAGGTTCGCGCCGCCGCGCCAGCGTCCCCGGCGCGGCATCGAACGAGGGATCAGCTGGCGCTGGCCCAGTACAGGTAAGTCGGCGTGGGGTGCCGGCTGGGTGCCGCGACGGGTTCGGAGAGTCGCCACGCGCGCGGCAAGGCGAACTTGCGGGCGATGCGGACGAGAGCCTCGGAAAAGAGGGCGTTCGACTCGATGGCATCGTCCGACTGCGTCCACGCACGCACGAACTCCGCGCGGTCCGCGATCTCCGCGCGCAGCCGGTCCACATACGTCATGGCCGGCTCGTCCGCCCGCTGCGCCCCGAATTTCGCCTTGGCGGCGGCTTCCGCATCCGCCGCCAGCTCGCGCAGGCACGGATCGGTGAGGCGCACGGTGACGCCCCGTTCGCGCAGTTCTTCCTTCAGCCAGCGAACCGCGACGCCCAGCATCGGGATGGCGTAGCGGATGGTCGAGTCGACGAGATTCATCTCAAGATCTCCGTAGTCAGGAGGTCCGGCTCACGTTGGGATCGCGGGCCGTTACACCCAGCGCGAGCGGCTTGCCGGCACGCGCCGCGGCTCGCGGCGATCGCGCGAAACGGGCGGGGCGCCCAGGAAATCTTCCGGGACCGCGACGACGCCGGTGACTTCCACCGTCATCGCCTCGTCATGCGAAATCGCGCCGGGTTTCGGCTCAGCGGTTGCCGCGGAAGCTGCGTGCTCTTTGACGATTGCGGCGAGAAACATCGTTTTTCCCCTTGGATTGCAGTCATTTCGTGTACGGGAGAATGCAGGTTCCGGATGCCGGATTCTGTCAATCTGTGGACACAAGCGCGGCTCCCCCCAAAGTGGGACAGGCGGGGGCTCCTGGCGGCGCGGGCGCGGGGTTGGCGGGGGACTCGCGGCCGGCGAGCTGAAGAAGCGCGGCTGCCGAGACGCACGCGATCACGCCTCCAAGGACGGTGTAACGTCTGCGCGGGGACGCACGTGTGCGTGGAGGTGCCCGGTCCGTGGGAAGCGCAAAGAAAAGCGCCCGGTCGCGGGTGCGGCCGGGCGCCGTTCGATCCGGAAAATGCTGCGTTTTACGGCCGCGGGCGGCCCGGCAGCGCCTCGAGCCTGGTGCCGTCCGGCATGGTCACCCGGACGAAGAAGCCGCCGTTACGCCCGTCCCGCAGCGGGTAGTAATCGATCTTCACCTTCTCGCCGGGCTTCACGGAAGTGCGGTTCCACTTGTTGCGGCCGAGCCAGCTCGGGCTCATGCCTTCGAGGCCCCACTCCTGCTCCTTGCCTCCCTTGCCGGGCACTTTCACCCAGAGGAAGGCGTGCGGCTGCGTCCACTCGAACTTGTCCACCGTGCCTTCGAGCTGCTTCTCCTTGCCCCACTCGAACATCGCGGTCGAATGATGCGCAATGGCGCTCGCCGCGAAGAGGCCCGCCGCGAACACCGCGGAGAGTGCAGCGGCCGCCGGCCGCGAGAAACGTCGTGTGTGGGCGGGGGTCGGATTCACTGGCTTCAAGTTCACTGATTACTCTCCTGGATTCCGGTCGAGATTGAAGCCGGGGTTGCCTTGCTCGTCCAGCTGGTCTCGATTGTTCTGGGCACACACGTATTCCATGATGTGCCAGTCCCGATGGCGCACGTAGCGCGATGTGGTGGTGTGCGGCTCCACGAACACCTCCGGGTCTTCCACGGTGGTCTGGATCTCGAGCACGTCGGGCTCGACGAGCCGCATGCGCTCGGTGACCTTCATCTGCTCGCTGTGGCCGTTGATGCCGCTGATCGGGCTCGTCTCGGGCAGGATGTGCGTGGTCGTGACGACGAGCGTGTCGCCTTCCCACTTGCCCGTGGAATTGCCCTGGTAGCTGAAGTCGGGCTCCGGCGGCCCGTTGTCGTCCATGTAGATCCGCCGGACCATGGAGTAGGTCTCGATGAGGATCGTGACCCGACCCGGCGTGAACAGGAACTCGATCGGGTACGGCTGGTTCATGCTGCCCGGCACGCCGGGCGGAATGCAGTTGGCCACCTGCGAGACGAAGTTGATGCCGGCCCGGCCCTTGTTCGCTTCCTGGAACGCGGCCCATTTCTTCGCGTATTCCGGGGTGAACTGGGGTGGCTTCGGCGGTGCCGGGGGAGGGGCGCTGCTGGCTGCACCTTCGGCGGGCGGGCCCGGCGGGCGCGCCGCCATGCGGGCGGGTTCCCACACTCCGCTGAAATCCGGGAGCTTCGCGAGCTCGGCGTACTTGTTCTCGTTGCCGGACGCGGTCGCGTCCGCGCTCTGTGCGTTCCCCTGATCCGCACCCTGCCCGCTACAAGCGGAGATCGCTGCTGAAATCAGCAACGCTGCCGCCAGCGTGGCGGGACTACCTGTCTGCTTCATTCTTCCCCCCGGAGCGCTAATCGCTGCGGAAGCATAGCTGCACAGGGGTACGCGGCGCGCGATGCTGCTGGTTGGTGATCGACGGGCGGATTTCCTGGAGGGCTTTCAATTTTCCGGGAGGGCCCTCAATCGCCGGGCGGCTCGAACCAGGAGTTAAACCAAAACGAACCAAGGGTGTACGTGCCGCGGTATACGGGCCGCGGTGTACGGGCCGCGGTGTACGGGCCGCGGCGTGCGGGCCGCGGCGTGGTGCCCCATCCCCCCTTTGGTTCGAGCCGCCCGGCGATCGACGGCCTCCTGCGCTGAGCCGCCCGGCGATCGAGGCCTCCTGCTCTGAGCCGGCCCGGCGATTGAGGGCCCTCCCTCACCAGGCGGGGGCGCGCCCTTAGCCGTTCAGAAGCTGGAGTACCAGGCGGGGCGACGCATTCGCCTGCGCCGCCATGGCGACACCGGCCTGCTGCAGGATCTGCTGGCGCGTGAGGCTCGCCGTTTCCAGGGCGAAGTCCGTATCCAGGATGCGCGAGCGGCTCGCCGACAGCGACTCGACGCTCGCCGCCAGGTTGGCATTCACCGAATCCAGCCGGCCGAGCTGCGCGCCGAGATCCGCGCGCCGCGCGTTGATGTAGTCGAGCGCGCGATCCATCTTGAAGATCACCGCGTTCGGGTCCTTCGAAACGTCCGCGTCCATGATGTCGAGCGCGTCGCCGTTCATCGCAAAAGTGCCGATGCTGAGGCTCTCGCCGACATTCGCACCGATCTGCAGCAGCTGCTTGTTCGCGCTCGTAGTGGCGCCGGCTGCAGAGGCGACCTTCTGCCAGGTCTCGGCGAATCCTTCGAGCTGATCGTCGCCGCTGCGAATGGCGGCGTTGGCGACCACGGAGTCCGCGGTTCTCACCGGGCCACCGCTCGCGTCGGCACCGCCGATGGCACCCGTATCCGAGTTGGAAAGGCTGCCCGAGCTCAGCAGGTTGCCGATGAACGTGGCACCGTCAGCCTGGAATTTCGTTTGCAGATCGGCGGCGCTGGTGAACGCACCGGATGTTGCGTTCGCCAGTGCCTGATCGAGCGTGCGCGTCGGATCGGCAGCGAGATAGGTCATCACGTCCTTGATGCCTTCGCCACCGGCAGCCTTGATCTGCTGATCGAGATAGCGCATGCCCATGTACGACGCCGAATACGCCTCACTGGTACCGTCCCAGCTGCTGCCCCAGTGGGCCACCTTGGCCATGATCGCGTTGATGCCGGTGGCACCGCCGCCGTTCGCGGCGATGTCTGCGGCCACGCGCTCGTCCGCACCGTGCATGAACTCGGCGGTGCCCTCCATGAAGAACACCTGGTTGTTCGCGTGGAACGAACCGACGTTCATCGTGGCGTTCATCACCGCGTGAGTCATCTCGTGGGTGAGGATCCGATCGTTGAAGAAGGGGGCAGTACCGCCGTTCGGCGGGTTGGCGGGCGTGAAATCCGCCATGTCGACTTCGAGCGTGATGTTCGTGCCGATGCCGCTGGTCCCCACCATGGCGGTGACCCGGGCCAGCGTGCCGCCCGCACCGTCCGTGAAGGAGTCGAGCTTGATGGTGATCGGATTGCCCTTCGCCTCGATGCCGTAATACTGCCTGATCATCTCCTCGGCATTCGAGAGCCAGCCGGACCGCAGTCCATCCATGACGTCGAGCTGGTCGGGGTCGCCCACGACGCTCGTACTCTCCTGGCCGAAGATCTTCTGGCCGTTGAAGGTCGTGGTGCGGCCGACGCGATCGACTTCCGCCGTGAGCTGTGCAACTTCGCGCTGGAGCGCCGCGCGATCCGCGTCGCTGTTCGTGGCATTCGCGGCCTGCACGGCGAGCTCGCGGATGCGCTGCAAGGTCGCCGAGATGGTGCTCAGCGCACCGTCCGCGGTCTGCAGCATCGATACGCCGTCGTTGGCGTTGCGCACGGCCTGGTTGAGGCCCCGGATCTGCGTCGTCATGCGATCGGAGATCGCAAGCCCGGCGGCATCGTCGGCAGCACTGTTGATGCGCAGGCCCGAAGACAGGCGCTGGACGGCCTTGCCCAGGAGACCCTGGGAGCCGTTCAGATTGCGCTGTGCATTCAGCGACGCAACGTTTGTGTTGATGACGAGTGACATAATGCTGCCGAGCCCCCAAGGGCCCTCTCGCTTGTGGCTATCGGCGGGCACAAAGCGCGGCTTGAATCCGGCGGTGTGCAATTGAGACATCGCTCTCACTCGCCGGGCGCGCGCGTGGAAGGGTGACAAAGGTCCGCGTGCGGCCGCGCGAGGCGCCGGGCGACGCGGCCGCCGCGGGATGTCAGCTGCCTGCAGCTGTCGCTCGATGTCGGGGCACGCGGCCGCGGCGCGACGTCAGGGCAAGCGGCCGCCGCGGGATGTCAGGGCAAGCGGCCGCGGCGCGCGGTCAGGGCAAGCCGCCGCGGCGCTACGTCAGCGGAAGATGGACGAGAGGTCCACCGTAACTCCGGCCAGCCCGGGGATCGGAAGAACCGCGGGTCCCTTCTCGATGGAAAGCCTCTCTTCGTACCCGTTGCCCGCGGGATTCCGGAACACGTGCAGCCGATGCACGTCGGAACCCTGCACGTCGAGCACCCAGTACTCCGGGATCGCATGGCGCGCGTATAACGCCATCTTCGTCTTGAGGTCGTAGTGCAACGACGAGTCGCTCACTTCGACTGCGAGCAACGTGTCGTGCGCCTGCGCCCTGCGATCCGCATAGAAGTTTTCGCGCTCTGTCAGCAGCACGAAATCGGGCTGCGGCGATGACAGGTCGCCGAGCTGAACAGAGCCCTGGCAACGCACGATCGCACGCTCCCCCACGGCGAAGACCAGAAGTCTGGTCAGACGGTCCACGCCAGCATGATGCCGGTCTCCAATCGGAGGCATCTCGATGATCTCTCCATCGATCAGTTCCACTCGCGCATCCGGCGCGAAGAGTCCTGCCTCCGCCATGCGGTAGAACTCGTCGACAGTGATGCGATGCCTGCGTGGCCCTTCTTCCATTGCGACGCTCATTGCGATTTCTCCGGAAGCCGAGTCTAACGCGATGGCCTGCTCCAGCGAGAGGCCGTGAGGGGAGTGTGCGCTGTCGAGGGGATCGCGAACCACGCGCATTCGTGTCGTATTCGTATAGAAATGATCGCACTGCGTGCGGCCGTCACGCACTCGTGCTTGCCGAGCGAATGCGGTGCGTCTGAGCGAATGCGGTGCTATTTGCGCGAACCGCGCTATTTGAGCGAGCGCGACACTATTTCGGGCGGCCGGCGAAGCCGGGCGTGATCACGCGGATGCGGTAGATCGACATGCCGGTGTTGCGCACGCCTTGCGGTGTCGTCCAGGGTTTTCCATCTGGGCCGACGGCGCCCATCATCGGAACGTACATCGTGCGTTTGTCGGGGCCGGAGAAGGCGAGGGTGATCGGCGGCCTCGGCGTCGGAATGAGGCCGATGTGCTTGCCCGTCCTGTCGAGCACATGCACGCCCTGTCTCGCAGTGACGTACAAACGTCCCTCGCTGTCGATGGCCATGCCATCGGCGCCTTCGTCGCCATTGAGCACGCCGAAGTCGCGGCGGTTCTTCGTCGTGCCGTCGGGCTGAACATCGAACGCGAGCACTCTGGTTACGCTCGTGACGAAAAGTGTCTTGCCATCCGCGCTGAGCATGATCCCGTTGGACCGGATGTCAGGCTCCGCGACCGTACTCACAACTCCTTCGGGATTGACGTAGTAAGCGCCACCGACGGTGAAGTACGCGCCGCCTTTCCCATCCGCGACGAGATCGTTCAGCCGACCGAGCACCTTGCCGTCGCTGAACTTGTCCGCGAGGACTTTCTTCTCAGGCGCAACGAGGCTCACCTTCGTAGGCACCGAGCACGTCTTGCTGTCCGCGCGGCCCGGATCCGTGCACGTGCGCTGGACGACATACACCCGCCCCTGCGCATCCATCGAAACCGCGCCGGGACCCTCCATGTCCGCCAGGAACACGGATTCGCGATTGTTCGCATCGAGCTTGCGAAGAGTGTCGGACTGCTCCTGCGCGAACAGCACGCCGCCATCGGGCGTCCCGACGATTCCGTCCGCCGTCTTGAAGTCCTGCCACACGAACTCCCATTTCGAACCCGCGGCGATCACGCCCGGAATTTCGGTGACGACCGCCGGACGCTCGCCCGCGCGCTCCTGCGCCGATGAAATCTGAAGCGCAGCCAAGGCTGCGATGCCCGAGACGATCGCTCGAGTTGTTGCTGTTCTCACCGGCTAGCCCCCCTGATGACGTTCCTGACGGCGGGCGTACCAACTACTCCATGTCTTGCCGGAACGCGATCACAGCGGCGCGCGCAGTTCACACACTGGAGAGAGAGGCCGGTCCTTCGTGAGCCGGCCAGCTTTTGCCGCGAATCGGAAGAGGGTGGGGTTCCTGCGAACGCCACCCGGAAAGTCGGTGCGAGGCTCTTACGGCGTCATCTGAACGACGGCGTTGTCGGGATCGCGGATGTAGAACCCGTACTCCCAGTCTTCGTACGTCTTGTGGCCGCGCTCGTTCAGAATCTTCGTCGCGGCGTCCTTGTTGAAGTTGTCGATGGAAAGGCCGAAGTGATCGATCATGCCGTACGGCTCATCCTGCCGGAGCGACACGATCACGCGACGGTTCGCGCCGAGGCGCAGGATGTTGTGCTCCTTGTCCTCGCCCATCGGCTTGAGGCCGTACAGGGACTGATAGAACTCCGCGGAGCGCTTGAGATCGCGCACGCGCACGGACACATGGTCCACGCCCTTGCAGGTGAAGGCCGGCTCGGATGGAGCCGAGGACTGCGCCATTGCGCTCCCCGTCCCCGCAGCGGCAACGAGCATCGTGAGACCCTGGATCAGATCGCGGCGGGACAGGGTGCCGCGCTCGTAGCGCTCCACCATGTCGGAGATGACAGGCTTCATCGGAAACTCCCCCCTCAAACGATGGAAACGCCGAGCTCGCGCGAGCGCGCGACGAGCCCCGGCCAGGCGTTGGCGATGAACAGCTTCGGGTCGCCAAATTGCGCGTCGAATTCGCGGGTCGGCGCGGCGTCGATCATGTCCTGCACGCTCGCGCCCTGCGCCAGGAGCTTCGAGAGGCGCGGCCGGAGCGTCGCAAGCATCGTGTTTTCGGCTTTCAGTTCCGTCTTCGAGGCGGCGGGCCCGAGGCCCGGAACGATCTTCGTGTCGTCCTTGCTGAGATCGAGCAGCGTCTGCGTGGCGTTCAGCAGGCCGCCGATCCAGCCGTTCGTCGAATAGTCGATGATCGGGTACGCGCCGACGGAGAAGACATCGCTCGCGACGAGAACGTTCGCGTTCCGGAAGTACACGTAGATGTCGCCATCCGTGTGAGCCTGAGACAGGTGGCCGTACTCGATCTGCTCGCCGCCGAAATCCAGCGTTTCCTTCGTGTACGTCGTCTTCGTGGGCAGCGCTTCCTTCGGCAACGGCTTGTAGACGCGCCTCTCCCATTTCGAGTGGATCTCGGTTCCGAGCCACAGCTTCGTGTTCTCGTGAGAGACGATGCGCGTGCCGGACTTGCCGAGCTTCGCGTTCGATCCCGTCTGGTCCCAGTGCCAGTGGGTGTTGAAGAGGGTGTGGACCTTCGAGCTGCCAGCGGTTTTCTTCACGATACGCAGGACATCCGCGGATCGCTCGTGCGAGCCGCCGTCCACCATCAGCACGCCTTCGCTCGAATTGAAGACAGTGACGTTTCCACCGCCGCCCGCGATGAGGAATATCCGGTCCGCCAGCGGCGTGACGGTGAGCTCCTCGCCCTTCGTCTTCGCGGCGCTTGCCCAGCCGGGCAGAGCCAGCGCCGCGCCCGCGGGCAGGGCGGCCTGCAGAAATACTCGTCGGTCCATAGGGTGATGTCGTCTTTGGAATCAGTTCGTGCTGGCGGTGGGCGGCGCCTGCGCCATGAGCTGCCGGAGCAGCTTTTCGGTTTCGGGGAACGCGCGCGAGCTCGAACGGCCCGAGCTCGTGGAGGTGCCACGCGCGATATCCGCGGCGGTACGGCCCTGAGCGTCCTTCGCCACGAGGTCCACGTTGTTCGCGACGAGCGTCTTCACGAGGTTGTTCCAGCCCCAGCTCGCCGCGCCGTGCAGGGCGGTCTGGCCGTTACGGTCGCGCGCGTTGATGTCCGCACCCGCCTTCACGAGCAGGTCCACCGCCTCGATGGCTTGATCCTCAGTCTTGTAGCGACCGCGCGTGTCGAGGCCCGCTGAGCCGTTTCCGGCGGCGGCCATGAGCGGCGTGATGCCGCGCTCGGTCGGGAGGTTCACGTTCGCGCCGTACTGGATCAGCAGCTTCATCGCCGGGATGTCGCCGGCTTTCGCCGCACGGATGAGCGGAGTAGTGCCGACGGTGAGCATCGTGTCGGCGCCACGATCGTCACGCAGCGAGCGATACGGCGGAAACAGCTTCAGCTGCAGGTTCGGATTCGCGCCCGCCTTCAGCATCATCTCGATGAGCTGAATGCCGCTCGTCTTGTCCAGCGACGGACGATCCGCGCGGCCGCCGGTGGGCAGCGTGTTCATGTCCACCGCCGCATAGAGCGGCGAACGGCCCCAGTAATCCCAGCGGTTCACGTCCGCGCCCTGCTGGAGCAGGAAGGCGGCCGTATCGAAGTTGAAGTTCAGCGTCGCCAGCAGCATCGGCGTGACGCCGTCCGGGTCCGTGAGGTTCTTGTCAGCGCCCGCCTTCACGAGGATCTGCGCACACTCGAGGCAACCCTTGCGAGCGGCGTACAGCAGCGGCGTGAAGCCGCCGGAGGGACGAGCCTGCATGCGCGGCTCCGCGGTCACCTGCCGTTCCCACTCGTTCACGTTCGAGCGGGCATTCACGTCCGCGCGATGTTTGACGAGCAGTTTGACCATTGCGGGCTGGGCTTCGGCAGCCGCCCACATGAGCGGGGTCTGCCCGCGCCACTGCTCGCGCGCGTTGACCTTCGCGCCCTTCCGGATGAGGAGCTCGGCCGCTTGGACGTTGCTCGTGCGCGAAAGGATCATCAGCGCCGTCTGGCCGTCCGCATTCGCGGATTCGGTGTCGGCGCCGGCTTCGAGGAGCTTGCGAAGCACCTTCACGTTGCCGACGACGGCCGCTTCCGACATGGGCGTCGAGCCGTAATCGTTGCGGACGTTCACGTCCGCGCCGGCCTTGATGAGCTGCTCGACGAGATTCTCGTCGTTGTAGTAGATCGCCCAGTGCAGCGCCGAGGTGCCATCGGCCGTGCGCTTGTTGACGTCCGCCTTCGCAGCGAGCAGTTCCTGAACCTTCGCATTGTCCCGCGCCTGGATGGCCAGCGCGAGCGGCGCGTCTTGCTGGACGACTTCGGGAATCTGAGTCTGATCCGCCGCAGCGGCCAACGCCGGAGCGGAGCACAGCAGGGCAAGCGCAATCGCGCGCGAAATCTTGCGCATGATTCTCAGACCTCCGCGATCGCGCCGGTGCTGTCGCCGACCTTGTCGATCTGGATGCCCGAGCGCTGAAGCAGCGTCAGCAGCACGTTCGCAAGCGGCGTGCGCTCCTTGAAGTTGATGTGGTTGTTGCCCTTGATCTTGCCGCAGCCGCCGCCGAGCACCGCCGTCGGCAGCGGGTACTGGTTGTGGGCGTTGCTGTTGCTCATGTTGCTGCCGTAAAGCAGGATCGAGTGATCCAGCATCGAGCCGTCGCCGTCGGGCATCCTGGCGAGCTTGCCGACGAACTTCGCGAACACTTCGGTGTGGTAGCGCTGGATCTTTGCGAGCCGCTCCTTCTTCGCCTCGTCGTTCGCGTGGTGCGAAAGGGCGTGGAAGGCGTCCGGCACGCCGATGTGGTTGTACGTCTGCTCGCTCACTTCCGGCGCGAGCATGAAGCTCTGGATGCGGGTGAGGTTGCCCTGATACGCAAGCGCGATCAGGTCGAACATCAGGTGCAGGTGCTCGTCGAAGTTCGAGGACGTGGCGCCCGGCACTTCCGGCAGCGAGAGTTTCGCGAGGTCGCCCTTTTCCGCGTTCTGCACGCGGCGCTCGATCTCGCGAACGCTTGAGAGGTAGTCGTCCAGCGTGCTGCGGTCCGCAGCGCCCAGGCGCTTGCTGAGCGAAACGGTTTCCTCCGAGATCATGTCGAGGATGCTGCTGGTCTGCTGCGCGAGGAATTTGCGTTCCTCAAGCGAATCCCCCTGGCCGAAGAGGCGCAGGAACAGCTGGCGCGGGTTGCTTTCCACCGGCAGCGGCGTGGACTCGTTCCTGAAGGAGAGGGTGCCGGAGTAGCTGCAGCCGTAACCGCGCTCGCACGCACTGCCGACGCCATGGCCCTGAGCCGTCGCGATTTCGAGCGAGGGATACGGCGTGTCCTGACCGATGCGCTCCGCGGCAATCTGGTCCACTGTGGCCGCCATGTGCGGCGTGAGGCCTTCCTTCGGATGCACGCAGGACAGCCAGGTTGCCGGCACCAGCGCGTGCACGGCGCGGCTCTCGCCGGGCTTGTTGCCGATGTTGCTCACGACGGTGAGGTATTTCTGATACGGCTCCAGCGGCTCCAGGATCGGGCTGATCTTGAAGTCGCGCCCGTCGGTCGCGGGAGTCCACTTCTCCATGATCGCGCCGTGCGGAAAGTAGAAGAAACCCAGGCGGGGCTTCGGTGCGGCAGCCGTTTTCGCGAGCGCCGTGGCCGCGGGAACCATCGCGTCCAGCAGGGGGAGCGAGACCGCGCACCCGATGCCGCGGAGAACCGTACGACGTGAAAGGTGTTTCTTCGTGATGAACATGGCTCTGCCTCGATCTCTTCAGTCCTTCGCGACCATCGCCTGCTTGTTGCTGGGCGTTTGGGTCGGCACCTGCCGCATCTGGAACGCCTGGCTCGAAGCGATGCCCCGGAGAATGGATTCGAAACGGTAATCGTCTTTCGCGGCCTCGCGAACGATGGCGCGCACCGCCGGCATGTCGTGGTGGTTCAGCGCGCGGCCCAGCGCGAACGTCATGAGCTTCTCGGTGAAGGCCTGGACGAACTGGTCCGGCCGCGCGAGCACGGATTCGCTGAGCTGCGCGGGGCCGTTCACCTCGACGCCGCTTGCGAGCGTGCCGCGAGCGTCGATGATGTCTCCCGCGTCCCGGTCGATGTCGCGCCATGCGCCGACGACATCGAAATTCTCCAGCGCGAAGCCGAGCGGATCGATGACGCCATGGCAGCCGTTGCAGGACGGGTTCGCGCGATGCTGTTCGAGACGCTCGCGCACCGTCGCGGCTTTCTTGCCCGGCTCGTTTTCCTTGAACTGCTCGACACCCGGCGGCGGCGAGCTCGGCGGCGTACCGGCGATGTTCTCAAGGACCCACGAGCCACGAAGCACCGGCGACGTGCGATTGCCGTACGACGTGCCCATGAGCACGGCGCCCTTGCCGAAGAGGCCCCAGCGATTCGCGTTTTTCAGCTTCACCGGGCGGAACTGCGCGCCGAGCACGTTCGGGATGCCGTAGTGGAGCGCGAGGCGCTCGTTGAGATACGTGGTGTCGGAGCGGATGAGGTCCAGCACGCTGCGGTTCTCACGCAGCACGCTGCCGACGAACAGCCGGATCTCTTCGCGGAAGGCTTCGCGCAGGTCCGGCCCGAAGTCCGGATACAGCGTCGGGTCCGGCTGGATGTTGTCGATGCGGCCGACGTTCAGCCACTGGAACGCGAAGTTCGTGACCAGCGACTCCGAGCGCGGATCCGCGAGCATGCGGTGGATCTGCTCGTTCATGACCTTCGGGTCGCTGAGCTTGCCGGACGTCGCAAGATCGAGAAGCTGCTGGTCCGGGCCCGAGCTCCAGAGGAAGAACGACAGGCGCGAGGCGAGCTCCAGGTCGTTCAGCTTCACGGTCTGGCCCGGCTGTGCGCTGAGCCCGGCCGGATCCGAGCGGAACAGGAACTTCGTGCTCGAGAGGATCGCGGTCAGGCCGCTCTCGATGCCTGACTCGAAATCGTGACCGGCCTTGCGGCCGTTCTCGTAGAACTGCAACGGCGCCTTCAGGTCTTCCTCCGTCGCCGGCCGGCGGAAGGCCTCGGTCGCGAGGTTCGCGAAGATGCGCTTCGCGCAAGGCAACTCTTCCGCGGCGTTCTGCGGACGGCAGATGAAGACGCGGCGGCGGCTTTCGGTTTCGCTGAGACCCGTGACGTTGAACGGCCCCGAGATGTCGATGCCCGGGATGAGCGGCGCGCGCTCCATCTCCGGCAGCATCGCGATGGGCTGCAGCGGCGAATCCGACTGCGCGAACGAGCGCTGCACGAAGGCGACCCCCACCTTGTGCTGGCCGGCCCTCACCTTCACGCGGATCTTGTTGAAGCGGGCCTGCATCTCGTCCGCGGCGGCGGCCTGGCGCAGGTCCACTTCCTTCAGGTCTTCCGGTCCGCCCGCGTCTTCCTGGAAAACGCGAACGCCGTCGATGGTCATGATGACGGTGTGGCGCGAGTCCACCTTCGTCACGTACCCCGCGCCCATGAAGAAGAAGTCGCGGATGTTGAATTCGTACTCGCCGTCCGCCGGGAAGTAGTGGTCGATGACGAAGCCGCCGCGCGTGCCGAGCGGCAGCCCGTCGACATGGTGATCCTGATTCGAGCCATCCACCCGGAACTCGCGGCTGCTCGGCTTCTGCGTGACGCTACCGATCGCCTGGCGGCTCACGTTACGCGCGGCGGTGATGTACTGGTCCACGAAGCTCGGCGAGATGCGCAGCGTCGCCGCGATGTTGTCGAAGCCTTCGCTCGACACGTCCTTCGGCAGCAGGGATTTCACGTCCACCTGCAGACCGAGGATGCGCTCGATCTCGCGCGCGTACTCGGTGCGGTTCAGTCGATGCAGGCCGACATAACCCGGGTCCGGGTCTGCGGCGGCGGCCTTGTCGAGCTCGCCTTCCATCCAGGACACGAAGGAGTCGATCGTCCGCTGGTCGGGCTGCGGCTCTCCGGGCGGGGGCATGAGTCGGCCGCGCAGTTTGCGGACGGCCTTCTCCCAGGTTTCCGCCTCGGTGCCGATGCTCGCGGGGTCGCGATCCAGGATGTCGAAGGCGAGGCCGCCGGCCCAGTCCTGGCTGTTATGACACTTGCCGCACTTGTCATCGAGCATCTTCCAGTGCTCGTCCGGGCTCGTCGCGACAGCCGAACCGGCTTCAGCTGCGCCCGTCGATGCGAGCTGTTTTTCTCCGGCGGCAAAGACGGCGGGCTGCGCCCCGACGAACACCGCGCCGGCCGTCGCCAGCATCGCGAAAAGGCCTTTATTCCAGCGGTAAATCAACTCGACTCTCCGGCAGATGCAGTGCGCATTTTTACCCGCGAACGCTTGCGGATACTACCTTCGTTGAATGCCGGCAGAGACTGGCACGGATCCCGATGGCCGGTCCGTGGCGGTATGACTGACGGTACCAGTTTTGCGACGGTCGACCGACCGGCCAAGGTTGCGGGAAGGGCGTTGCGAGGAAGGGTTTTTGGCGACGATCGGCGGGGCAGCGTGTGGCCGCGCGGCGCCAGCGAAACACCTACATCGGCTTGAAGCGATACTGAAACGCACTGCTCACGGGCAGCAGCTCGTTGCGTCCCTTCACGCGGAGCTGGAGCCGCCCATCGCTCATGCGCTCGATGCGCTGGATCGCGCTCGGCCGCACGATCACGCTCCGATGCACCTGCCAGAACGAGTCCGGCTCAAGCGATCCGAGCAGGTCCCGCAGCGACATGCGGATGTGCACTTCGTCCGTCGCCGTGGCGACGCGCACATACTTGTCCTGCGCCTGGAAGAACAACACGTCCTCGATCCCGAACATCTTCGTGATGTTCCCGACGGTGCCCGTGATCCAGCGGATGCTCCCGCTCGTGGCCGGCCGGGCTGCGAGTTGCGACTGGAGCGCATCGATGAGCGTGTCGAGGTTGCCCGGCGCCGCCGTCTCCATCCGGTCCTTGAGACGCGAGATGCATTGCTCGAGTCGTTCGCGCTTGATGGGCTTCAGGATGTAGTCGTGCGCGCCGTGCTCGAAAGCGCTCACGGCGTACTGGTCGTACGCCGTCGTGAACACGACATGCGTATCCCGCGTGGCCGAGCGCGCCACTTCGAGCCCGCTGAGACCCGGCATGCGAATGTCGAGAAATGCGATGCGCGGCTTCAGGTCCGTCAGCGCCTCAAGTGCCGCAAGACCGTCTGCGCAGTCCGCGACGATCTCCACCTGCGGCCACACTTCACGCAGCAGCTCGCAGAGCTTTTCACGTTGCGGAGCTTCGTCCTCCGCAACCATCACTGTTACGTGCGTCATGCATCAACCTCGATGAACGGCAGCACGAGCGTCGCTACCGTGCCGCCTCCCGCGCGTCCCGAAATCGAGAACTGTCCGCGCGAGCCGAACTGCGCGGCGAGCTGGGCTCGCAGGTTCGCAAGCCCGACGCCATCGCCGAGCCCCGGCCGCAGACCCACGCCATCGTCCGACACGCTTACCGCGAGGCGCCGCTCGCCTCCATCCCAGAGCTCCGTCGCGATGATGCTGACCGTTCCGCCACCGGCATTCGGCTCTATGCCGTGCTTGATGGCGTTCTCGACCAGCGAAATGAGCATGAGCGGCGGAAACGGATGCGACCCGAGCGCAGCGGGCACGTTGATCTGGCAATTCAGCCGGTCCGCCATGCGCACCTTCATCACGGCGAGATAGCTCGAGCAGACTTCGATCTGCTCCGCGAGCGTGCTCCGCGTGAGTCCCACGCCCTTGCGCAGCTTGGGGAGCGTGGCTCGAAGATGATCCACCAGTGCCTCGATGGTCGCCTCGGCGCGGCGCGGATCCTTGCCGATGAGCGAATGCACGGACGCGAGCGTGTTGAAGAGAAAGTGCGGCTCCACCTGCGCCTGCAGCACGGTGAGCTGCATGTCCGCTTCGACCTTCTGCGCCCGCAGGCTTTCCATGTCCCGCTCCCGCTGCAGCTCCTTCCACCGCTGCTGCTCGTTCTGCTCCTTGAAGTACGCGTGCAGCCCGAAGCCGCCGCTCAGCACGAAGAACACGATCGCCTGCCACCCGATGTAGAGCGCGACGATCCCGGAGTTCGCCGAAGCCCGCTCCGCCAGGGATTTCGGGAGCGTGCCGGCCGCGACGGCGCGCGGCATGAAGTAGTCCCTGGACAGGCGGTTGCCCGCGTATTGCGCGGAAAAACAGATCGCCATGCCGGCGATCACCGCAAGGACGACTCCGACCCGTTCCCGCTGCGGCGGCAGGTGTTTGTGACGCACGAACGTGGCGAGCGTCGGGCCGGCCACGACGATGAGAATCCACACGAGCACGTTGAATGTCGTGAGGACGGAGGCGGTCTCGGTGTCCACGAGCCGCCACGTTGCAAGGCTCTGGATGAACCCGACGATGGCGGCGCCCGGGACGAAGAACGCCGAGCGTCGCCAGAACCAGGGAGAGCTGAAGGCGGGATAGTTGCGGTACGAGGAGTACCAGCTCGCAGACCGGAAAATGACGTCGGGCGGAAGGGGCCGGTCGAGGGAGTCCGGCCTGGCAGCGTCCGGTTTGCGCGCGTCCTTGTTCACGTCTTCGCTCACGTCCCGCCGCGCTTCTTTGCGAGCCTCTCGTGCAGGCGCTCGCATGCCGGGCCGGTTGAAGTGCAGCTCTTCCATCGGCGCATTCTGCGCGATCCGTGGCGCTGCCCGATACCGGGGATCGCGCCCGATGCGACGGGCGCGCACGGGCGCCACGCGAAGGGGTTGGATTCGGGAGCGAACGCGGCGGAATGCGGGCGGGGCCCGACTCCCGGGCCCCGTCTCGCCGCGTGATTGCGGCCTGCTCGTGCGGGCTCATTCGCCCGCACGGCATGGCTCGCTGTTGGGCGAAGGCTCTTAGCGAGGGGAGGACTGGGCCTTGTCCCAGTCCTTCTTCCCGGCGTCCTGCCCGGCAACGGAGTAGAGCACCTGCGCGTTGCGGGTCTTCTGGAAATCCTCCAGCGACTGGCCGCGCATGGCTGCATAGATGTGCAGGTTCGTCGTGCCGACGACCGCGCCGAACTTCTCCAGCAGGAAGAAGATGACGCCGTACTGGATCAGCTCGCGCCAGGCGCGCCGGCGAACCATGTCGCGCTCGTGCTCGGTGAGCTGATGCTGCTCGAAGAGCGGCTCGGGATCGGCGAGGAACTGCTTGCGGAACTCGGGCTTGATGAGCTCGTGCAGGAAGTTGTTCAGGCGGAAGGCCTTCACGCTGCGATCGAGGGTGAAGGGGTAGGTGCCCTCCAGCTTCTCGATGCCCTTCCACTGCCGGTCGATCCGCTCGCGATAGGCGGCATCCGACTCGGGCTTCGGATCGTCCGAGTCGTTCTCGTAGATGACGGCGGCGATCGGCGTCATCGACGGGAGGTAGTACGTCTGGTGCAGCTTCTTCACCTTCTTCGAGAGGGCGCCGCGCATGATGAGCCACATGATGACTTCGGAGCCCTCGAAGCCGCCCTTCTCGGCGAACTCGGCGATCGTGATGTTCGTGAGGCTTTCCGGATCCTTCTCCAGGCGGTCGAGGAACTCCATGTCCCACGGCGTGTTGTTGAAGCCGCAGCGCTCGCCGTGCACCTGGTGCGAGAGGCCGCCGGTACCGACGATGGCGACCTTGATGTCTTCGGGATAGCTCTCGATGGCCCGGCGCAGGGACTGGCCAAGCTTGAAGCAACGCTTGGCGGACGGGATCGGAAACTCCAGGACGCCGACCTGCAGCGGGACCATGGCGCACGGCCACTCGGGGTCGTGCGGCAGGAGAAGCGAGAGCGGCGAGAAAAAGCCGTGGTCGAGCCCCTTGCCCTGGAAGTACGACATGTCGAACTCGTCGGCGACGAGGCCGTTCGCCACGTGCTTCGCGAGCTGCGGATGACCCTTGATGGCCGGGAGCTTGCGCGGGCCGCCGCCTTCGTCCGCGACCCAGTACTTCTCGCCGACGCCCAGGGCGAAGTGCGAGTAGTGGTCGAAGAAGAACGAGGTGATGTGGTCGTTCGCGATGAAGAAGAGGACGTCCGGCTTCTTGTCCGCGAGCCACTGCTGGACGGGCTTGTAGCCCTCGAAGATGGGCGCCCAGACGGCGTCCTTCTGCTTGTTGGTGTCGAGGGCGAAGCCGATGGTCGGCGTATGGGAGGAGGCGATACCGCCTACGATCGTGGCCATTACGGAAAAACTCCGGCAAAGGGGCGAAACGGGGCCGGCGAGGGTACCAAAGGCCGCGCTTGCCTGCCCGGCGGCGTCGGGGTCCTCCGCCCGGAGCGTTCATTTATTGGCGGGACGGCCCGTGTCTGCAGGCGGGAACGTCTCGTGCCCTGGGGGACTTCGACCGGGCGGTCGACCTGGGTCGACTTGTGTCGACTTGGGTCGGCCCGCGGTCGACTGTGGGCCACGCTGGGGGGCGCCCCCGACGGCGCGGGCCCAAGATATGATCCCCGCCTGTCATAAGACGATGTTTTTGCGGCGATGAAGTCCCCGCGATGAAGGTGGGAGCCCGGCGATGAAAGACTACCTGCGGGCACTGTCCAGCCGAGCCGAGTTCCTGATCGTCGTGCTGGGCGCATTCGGCCTCCTCATCCTCTCGAACCTCCTGGTCCTCATGAACCCGGAGTTCGTCGCGGACGTCCCCCCGATCGACAACGCGCAGCTCAACAGCCTCGTGGCCCACGAGCTCGTGGTGCTCGTCGTGCTCGGCACGTTCCTGAGGTTCCGCGGCTGGACGGCGGAGAAGCTCGGCATCTCGGCGGACATGCGCGACACGGTGATCGGGGTCGGCCTCATGGCCATCGCCTTCGCCGCCACTCAGCTCATGGAGCTCCTCGCGGGACATTTCGCGCCCGAGCAGCTCGAGGCGGCGCTCCGGTTCGAGCAGATCGGCGGCCCGCTCAGCTTCATCACCGTCGCCGCGGTTTGCATCGTCAACCCGATCTTCGAGGAGCTCTTCGTCTGCGCCTACGTGATCTCGGCGCTCAAGGAAAAGCGCGGAGCGACGTTCGCGATGAACGTGAGCATCGGACTGCGGGTGACGTATCACCTGTATACAGGGCTGGTCGGCGTGCTGCTCATCGCGCCAGTAGCTCTGCTTTTTGCGTACTGGTACGTGAGGAGCGGAAGGTTGTGGCCGCTCATCGTCGCGCACGGTCTGCTCGACTTCATCGCGCTGATGCAGGCTCCCCAATGATCGTGCCTGGCGCGCGACAGCGCGGCATCACGATGCACCGTACGAGGTGAGCAACAGCCATTTCCGGCACCGGTCGGGTGCACGGACGCGTCGTTCCTCCGCAACGATGGCGCGCTCGGCTGCCCTTCAAAAATCTTCAATCGCCGGATCCGCGCGGGCCTCATTGCGATACAGCGAGGCCCGATTGATCGATTTTTGACCAGCCGGAAAGCCGTGCAGCCACGGCGAATTAGCCTCTCCCCGGGTGTCTTCACGTAATCGGCGCACCGATTCGGACATGCGTCCGGTGCAGCGTCGCGCGCGCCCATGCGTGTGCCGAGTTGTTTCAACTGGCATGCATCCTGCTTTCGATTGTCGGGGAAAGCATTGCGCAGGGGTCAAACAACAGTGAATGCGGGGTCTCCCCAATGACGGGCCGCTCACCGGAGTCTGTTGCCGACGTCGGCGAGTTCCAGGACGCGCCCGACGCGCCTCTCTCGGTGCAGGCGACCATTCGCCGTTACCACGAGTCGCTCATCCAGTTCCTGCGACAGCGGCTGCGTGTGCCCGAGGACGCATTCGACGTCGCGCAGGAAACCTACATCCGCATGATGCAATACGAGGATTCGACGCAGATCCGCTCGCCGTCCTCGATGCTTTTCCGGATCGCCATCAACGCGGCCAAGGATCACGGTCGCGCGGAGCTCGCACGTCGCATGACTAGCCAGTGCAGCGTGGATGACGTGGAGCTCGTCTCGGACGAACCCTCGGCCGAGCGGCAGCTCTCGGCGCGGCAGGACCTCGACATCCTGACGGACACGATCCAGAACCTGCCGCCGAAGTGCCGCCAGGTGTTCCTCCTGAGCCGCGTGCGCCGGATGACCTACCCGCAGATCGCAAGCCACTGCGGAATCTCGGTAAAGATGGTCGAGAAGCACATCAGCCACGCGCTGGCGGTGTGCATGAAAAAGGTTTGCGAGTGACATGAGCAGAAAATCTTGAGAGGCAAGGTAGGGGGCCGCCGGATGGGCGCGTCTTCGGAGAAATGGGTATAACAACGAACGAGCAGGCGCTCGATCGGGCCGCGTATTGGCACGCGCGCCTGGGCGCGCCTGACTGCACTGACGGCGAGCGCGCCGAATTCGAGCGCTGGTGGCTCGCTTCACCTGCGCATGCGCGGGCGTTTGCCGTAGCGGAAGCGCTATCGGCGGAATTGTCGTGCGCGGCGGAGCCGGGCAGCCGGCTTGAGCAGATGGCGGACGAAGCGTTCGCGATGGGTCGCGAGACATCGCCCGCGCAAGTGGTTCCGCTGAAGTCGCGCAAAGCGCGAAGCCGCTGGCTCGTTCCCGCAACACTGGCTGCGAGCGTCGCGATTGCCGCCGTGACAGTCCGGCTCGCCACGGATTTCCAGGATGCCGCTGCCGTACCTTCGCTCGTGTATTCGACAGCGGACTCGCGCCGCGACGTCACGTTGTCCGACGGCTCCGTCGTCTCTCTCGACGTCGCGAGCGAAATTTCTGTCCGGATCACGGAGACCGAGCGCCAGATTGCGCTCGTGGATGGCCGCGCGGTGTTCGACGTGGCGCACGACGCAATGCGCCCGTTCGTCGTGACTGCTGGCGGCTCCCGAACCACTGCGCTCGGCACGCGTTTTCAAGTGCAGCGGGAGGGGCAAAACGTCATCGTCACGCTTGCGGAAGGCAAGGTTGCCGTGACGGGCCGGTCGGAGTCGGCGTCCTGGCAGGAGACGCTCGTCCCCGGCGAACAGATCAGCATCGACCCGGAGGCGAAAGCCACGCCGCGCAAGCGCGTCGTCGATGCCAGCATGTCGACCGCATGGACCCGCGGCCGACTCGTGTTCCATGGCACGCCGCTGGATGAGGCGATCGCCGAGGTCAACCGCTACAGCGAGCGCAAGGTGCGCCTCGGCGATCCCGATCTCGCCGGGCTCGCCGTCGCCGGCAACTTCATTGCAGGGGACAGCGAGGCGGCCGTGTCGGCGTTCGCTGCGATGCTGCCCATCCGGGCGGTCGACGGCGGCGGCGAGATCATCCTCTTCCGTCGGTACAAGGCCGAAGATCCCTGACAGGACGGTGAACGGGATGTCACTCCGCGTCACTCCGACGACGTGGGGCGAAGGAACGCTTCTCCGCTGGCTTACCTTGCTGGCCGTCACCTTCGCTGCGGTGACGCCCGCGGCCGGCACTCCGCACGAGTGGGTGCGCTTCGACATTCCCGGCGGAAAGCTCGTGGACTCGCTGAACCGCTTCGGCGAGCAGTGCGGGCTGCAGGTCGTGTACGACCCCGAGCTGGTCGAAGGCAAAGTGGCTCCCGCCGTGGAAGGTGAGATGCCGATCGGCCACGCGCTCGATCGTCTGCTGCGAGGCTCTGGAGCGGAATGGGCTTACGCCAACGACAAGACGGTCGTGGTGCGCGACCCGCTCCGCCAGGAACCGCAAGCCAAGGCGCCGGCCGCAGTGGCTGAGTCGAGGCCACCACCACCGAGGGACCCCCAGGAAATCGCCCAGCTGGACGACATCAGGGTGTTCGAGGATCCGCGCCGCGTGCTGCCCAACGAAGCGAGCGCGGCCGTGTTCGGCTTCAGCAAGCCGCTGCTGGAAACGCCGCGCTCTGTCTCTTTCGTGAGTCAGGAGACCATCGACCTGTTCGGGCTTTCCGCGGTCGAGGATCTCGTGCGTGTGGTCCCGGGGACTTTCACGACGACTCGCTTCGGCATCCAGGGCGCGATCGACGTGCGCAATGTGCCGGCGGATACGTTCTTTCGCGGCATGCGACGGATCAGCCTGCAGGGTCACGGGCGCAGCGTGCTGGCCGCGATGGACACTATAGAGATCGTCGCCGGCCCCCCGGCGCCGATCTACGGCATGGGCAAGATCGGTGGGTACACCAACATGGTGCCGAAATCCGGTCGCGCACAGACCGGCAGCTACCTCGAGAAAACGCAGGGTTTCATGCAGTTCATCGGCGGCGAGCTGGAGCGGCGCGAAGCTTCTTTCGGCGTGGGTGGTCCGCTGACCTTTGCGCGAGGGTTCGGTAAACGCGGCGGCTACTACATCTACGGGCTGCTCGAAGACTCCAACTCATTCGCGGAAGACGTGCCGATCAAGCAGCAGGTTCTGCAGGCGGCAACGAGTGTCGATGACTTCGCCGGCCCGTTCCGGCTCGAAGCCGGCGTGAACTATCAGCGATCGCGCACGGCCGGCGCGCTGATAGGACGGCTGACGCAGGATCTCGTGGACACCGGTCGCTACGTGCGCGGCACTCCGCTCGCGGATCTCGACGTCAACGGCGACGGAGTCATCGGATACACGGAGATGCATCTGCGCTCGCCGGCAACCGGCACGCTGTCGGCGCACAACCAGCCGCTGCTGCAGACGTGGGCGTGGCCGACGGATGCGAACGGCAAACCGCTTCCGCTCGACCAGTTTCCGAAGGTGAAGGGGATTCCGCAGGCGATGTACGACTATCTCGTCGTGCATCCGGAAGCAGACCCCACGGGGCTGCTCCGCGCGCAGGGGCCGGGTGGGCCGCTGCCGATGTCGGGCCATGTGCCGCTAGGTTTTGTGCTGGATCCGCGCGACGTCGGGTACGACACGCTCGATCTGCACCGGTCGGCGGCATTCGAGAAGGAGTCGCAGGCCGAGTTCGTCACCGCATTCTTCGATCTCATCTACGACACCGATCCGTCGTTCACCGTCCGCAACCAGCTCTTCTTCGACCGGATGGATCAGCACAAGAACTCGAACCAGCCGTTCGCGCAGCAGCAGGAGGTGTATGCGATGGAGGACAAGCTGACGGTCACACGCCGTTTCGAAACGCTGCCCTCCTGGCTGCAGTTGAACAGCCTCGCGTCTTTCAACCTGCGGCAGACGGTGTCGCGCGGCCGGTCCGCGAGCGGCGATTTCGGCACGCATCGAACGGACGCGATGGCGCCCACGTGGGGCGAGCGCGATGGAGGAATGACTTCCGAAACGACGTTCGCAACGCCCATCGACGTCCCTTTCTCAGGGCTCAATGGGTGGCCATGGTTCGCGCGCTACCGCAGCGAGTTCTCGGAGATCGGGCTGGGGCTGCTGTTCGACGCGAACATCGGCCGGAAGGCGAATCTTCTCGTCGGCGGTCGCTTCGATGCTTCCTTCGCACGCAATGTGGACTACGCGGGGAGCTTCACTCCCAACGCGGGAACGTCGGCGAACCCCGGTTCCATCCTCGCCGCGGATTCAGTCGCGCGCGGGTGGGACAACGGCGTTTCCTGGAGCGCGAGCCTTTCGTACGCCCTCACGGACAACGTCCGCCCGTATCTCACGTGGGCTCGCTCCAGCATCGTGCTCGACGGGAACAACAACATGGTCGAGAACGGCATCATCGATGCCGGTCACATCGGATCCGCGGAGCTGAAGGAGGCCGGGATCAAGGCGAGCCTGCTGGATCAGCGGCTGTTCCTGAGTTTCGCGGCCTACGAGCAGGCGCGCATCAACGTCGAGAGCGACGATCCGGTGGAGACGCTCTTCGCGTACGCAACAGCCACTCGCACGGAAGGCTGGACCGCCGAGCTGAAATGGGTGCCGGTCCGGAATCTCTTCTTCTCTCTTTACGGACTGCACCAGACCACGCGCTTCGATCCGAACATGGGAACGGTGCAGCTCGTGGACGCGCGGACGCTCGGTTTCCAGGATGTGCTGGACGATCAGGGGAACGTCATCTACCCCGCGGAGGCCTTCCTTTATGGCGGCCGGACGCGCGTTCGCCTGCCCGACGGTGTCGATACGTACTCGAAGAAGCAGGGGAATCCGGACACGCAGTTTGGCCTGAACAGCAGCTTCCAGTGGAGCAACGGCATCGGAATCACCGTGAGCGGCAATTACTTCGCCGAAACGTGCACTGGCCGCCTCTGCACGGTGCGATTGCCGGAAAGCTATGTCGTCAACGCCGGCACGTGGCTCGACGCGGGGCGATGGACCTTCAAACTCGATGTAAGCAACCTGCTTGACGAGCGCTATTTCAGGGCACGCACGGGCGATACGCTCGGCAACGTGCTCGCCCAGGCGATGCCCGATCGCCGTTGGCAGCTCACAGTGAAAGCGACCTTCTGATGCGGCTCCCAGTACTCCTTCCAGTGGCTCGCACGCGACGTAGGGTGAGCTTCAGCGCTCCCGTCATGACCAACGAACGCCATCCGAAAGCGGCGGGGAGTCTCGTGCGCGGATTGCGCAAGTGAAACCTGTGATCCGATATACGTTAGTCACGGCGATCTCGCTCGCAGTGCTCGGCGCACTCGCCGCGCCGAAGGTGGTGCCGCTCCTCCATGCTTCCTCGGGCGCGGAGGAGAGCAAGTCCGCAACTCAGCCGAGGGCGGGCCGCTCGCCGAGCGCGGCCGTTGCTGTCACGACGTACGAGGTGAAGCCAACGCGGCTCAAGGAAAGCGTGACATCGACGGGCACGTTGCTCGCCGAGGAAGGTGTCGAGCTGCAGGCGGAGACCGAAGGCAAGATCGTCGGCATCCATTTCACCGAAGGTGCGCGCGTTCGCAAGGGCGACCTGCTGGTGAAGCTCAACGATGCCGATCTCGCCGCGACCTTCGCGCGCGCGAAGTACCGGCGCGAGCTCGCGGTGGTTCGCGAGAAGCGACTTGCGCAGCTTTTGAAGCAGGGCGTGGTCGGACGCGAGGAGTACGACATCGCGCTCAACGAGATGAACGTGCAGGAGGCGGAGATCGCGCTGACAGAGGCGCAGATCGCAAAGACGGAAGTTCGCGCGCCCTTCGATGGTGTGGTCGGGCTTCGGTACGTGAGCGAGGGCGCTTACGTGAATGCCGCCACACGCGTTGCGACCCTGCAGAGAGTCGACCGGTTGAAAGTCGATTTCGCAGTGCCGGAGAAATACGCCACGCGGGTGCGCGTTGGCAGCCCCATCCAGTTCACCGTTGCCGGCATCGAGCAGCAGTTCAGTGGATCGATCTACGCAATCGATCCTCGCATCGACACAGCCACTCGCACGGTGCTCATCCGCGCGGTGTGTCCGAATCCGGGGGCGCGGCTCCTGCCGGGCGCGTTCGCGCGAGTGAGCATGCAGCTCGCGGAGCTGGATGGCGCGATCCTCGTTCCGGCGACGGCCGTCGTGCCCGGGCTCAATGAGAAGACGGTCTTTGTTGTGAAGGACGGCAAGGCCCACCCGCGCGCGGTCGAAACCGGTACCCGCTTCGAGAGCAGCGTTCACATTCTTTCCGGGCTTGAGCCGGGCGACGTAGTCATCACCTCGGGTCTCACACAGATGCGCGCCGGGCAGGCGGTGCGGCGGCTCGATGCCGCGGTCGGAGAAGGAGCCACATGACGCTGGCCGAAGTCAGCATCCGCCGGCCTGTATTCACGATCGTCATCTCGTTGCTCATCCTGCTGTTCGGCGCGGTGAGCGTCACACGGCTGGGCGTGCGCGAGTACCCGTCCGTCGACCCGCCTTCGATTTCGATCACGACGAGCTATCCGGGCGCGGCCGCCGAGGTCATGCAGGCGCAGGTCACGGAGCCGATCGAGGAAGCCATCAACACGGTGGCAGGCATCGTCACTCTCACGTCCACGAGTCGAGAGGGCGCGAGCCAGATCAGCGCGGAGTTCTCGCTGGATACCAATCTTGAGACGGCGGCGAGCGATGTCAGGGACGCGCTCGCCCGCGTCGTGCGTTTTCTTCCGCCGGACATCAACCCGCCGATCCTCGCGAAGGCGGACGCGGATTCGACGCCGATCTTCGGCATCACGCTATCGAGTGAGCGCCGGACTCAGCTGGAGCTGGGTGCTTACGCTGCGTCGTTGAAAGAGCGGCTGCAGACCGTGCCCGGCATCGCCCAGGTGGATCAGCCGGCGGAGAAGCGGTACGCGATGCGGCTCTGGATGGACCCGGAGAAGCTCAATGCGTATGGGTTGTCGCCTCTGGATGTCCGCGCGGCCCTGCAGAGAGAGAACGTCGAGTTGCCGTCCGGGCGCATCGAGGGTGCGACGGTCGAGCTCCCCGTCAAAACGCTTTCACGCCTCAATACGCCGGCCGAGTTCAACGCGCTCGTCATCAAGCGCATCGCCGATCGCGTGGTGCGCTTCGAGGACGTGGGCTATGCCGAGCTCGGGGCGCAGAACGAGCGCAGCTCGCTGAAGATGGGCAGCACGCCGATCGCGGGCCTGTACTTCAAGCAGCAGCCCGGTGCCAACCAGATCGAGATCGTGGACGATCTGCGGCGGCGCCTGGAGCAGATCCGCAAGGAAGTGCCGCCGGACATCAACCTGCAGGTGGCGTTCGACAACACCGAATACGTCCGGCGCTCGCTGCTCGAAGTCACGGAGACGATCTTCATCGCGTTCGCGCTGGTCGTGCTCGTGGTGTTCCTGTTCCTGCGCGAATGGCGCTCGACGCTGATCCCGATCCTCGCAATTCCGGTGTCCATCGTCGGGACCTTCGGGATCATGTATGCGGCCGGGTTCTCCATCAACACGCTCACGCTTCTCGGCATCGTGCTCGCCATCGGTCTGGTGGTCGACGACGCGATCGTCGTGCTGGAGAACATCTACGCGAAGATCGAGGCCGGGAAGCCGCCGCTCGAAGCTGGAATCGAGGGGACGCGCGAGATCTTCTTCGCGATCATCTCGACGACGCTCACGCTGGCCGTCGTGTTCCTTCCGCTGCTTTTCATGGGCGGGCTGTCCGGCCGGCTGTTCCGCGAGTTCGGCGTCACCATCGCGGGCGCGGTGATCATCTCCGCGCTCGTCGCCCTGACTCTCACGCCCATGCTGTGCGCGAAGCTGCTGCGACGGCATCAGGAACATGGCTGGCTCTTTCGCAAGACGGAGCCGTTCTTCGTATGGCTGGAGAAGAGCTATTCGTCGGGCCTGGGTGCTTTCCTGCGTGCGCCGTGGGCCGCGATACTGGTTCTTGCTGGCACGGCCGGGCTGATCTGGGTGCTGATCCAGAACATCCCCCGCGAGCTTGCTCCGATGGAAGATCGCGGTCGTCTGTGGGTACGCGCTTCGGCCCCAGACGGCGTGGGATACGACTACATGCAGGCCTTCATGGACGAGCTGGCGACCGCGACCGCGGAGCTCGTGCCCGAAGGCAAGGTGTTCATGACGCAGGTGCCTTCGGGCGGCGGCGGTCAGGGGCTGCAGGTGGCGACGAACAACGCGTTCGTGCGCATGTTCCTGAAGGACCTCTCTGAGCGCGAGCGCTCGCAAGGAGAGATCGCGAACAGCCTCCGCAGCCTGCAGCAGCGTTTCCCCGAGGCACGGCTCAACATCACGCAGGAAGCGAGCATCGGCGAGCGCCGCGCGAACGAAACCGGCGTGCGTATCGTATTGCAGGCACCCGAGCTGGACCATCTGCGCGACGGGTTGCCGAAGTTCATGGACGAGGTCCGCAAGAGCCCGGTCTTCACCTTCGTCGACAGCGACCTCAAGTTCTCGAAGCCGGAAGTGCGCGTGCTCCTGAATCGGGACAAGGCGCAGGCGCTGGGCGTGAGCGCTTCGGATATCGCGCAGACGCTGCAGGCGTCGCTGAGCGGCCAGCGGTTCGGATACTTCATCCTCAATGGCAAGCAGTACGACGTCATCGGGCAGGTGACGCGCGACTATCGCTCACGCCCCGGCGATCTCGGCAACATCGCGGTTCGTACGGCCGGTGGCACCGGGCTCGTGAGGCTCGACAATCTCGTCACCGTGGAGGAGACGAGCGCGCCGCCCGAGCTGTATCGCTACAACCGTTATGTCGCGGCGACTGTTTCCGCCACGCTGGCTCCTGGTTACACGATCAGCGACGGAGTTGCGGCCTACGAGCGCGCGGCGCGCGCTGTACTCGACGAGCGGTTCACGACGGCGCTGACAGGCTCCGCGCGCGACTTTGCCGAGAGCTCCTCCGCGCTGGGATGGGTGTTCCTCCTGGCGCTGGTGCTGATCTATCTCGTCCTCGCCGCGCAGTTCGAGAGTTTCGTCGATCCGTTCGTGATCCTGCTGACAGTGCCGCTCGCACTCGCGGGCGCGCTGGGGGCGCTGTGGTACACGAACCAGACGATGAACATCTTTTCGCAGATCGGCCTGATCATGCTGATCGGACTCATCACGAAGAACGGCATCCTCATCGTCGAGTTCGCGAACCAGCGGCGAGCGGCGGGAGCGCCGGATGCCCTGGCGGCGGTGAGCGAGGCCGCTGCTGCGCGCCTGCGCCCGATTCTCATGACCTCGCTCGCGATGGTGCTCGGCATCCTGCCGATCGCGATGGCCATCGGCGCAGGCTCGGAGAGCCGCGTATCGATGGGCGTGGCAGTGATCGGCGGCCTGGTCTTCGGAAGCGCGCTCACGCTCTACGTCGTCCCCGCCGTCTATGTGCTCCTCAAGCAGCGCGGCGCGCGAGCTGCTGCTCGAACCGAACCGCTCGATGCAGTGGCGGCAGGTAGGGGAGCCTCGGTTCCTTCCGTCCCCTGAGGCAGGATCCTCCAGCCAGGGAAGGCACCAGATCCCCTCGTCGAGCGAGGCTCTTTCGAGCCGGCCGCAATATGGCACGTGCCCACGAGCGCCAGAACGCCAGTTTTTCCGCGGAAGGTAGGGTGCCCCGCAATGGTGCCGTCTGAACAGGCAAGGCGGGCAGGCGGCACCATCCTCAGACGGGGAAATGCCGAAAACCCGGGGAAATACGCTGGATCGGCATTTGCATAGTGAATTTCGAATGTACGGAGCTGGGCACAGAGCCATGATCGAATCGAAGAACCGGCTGAGACGAGTGGGAGCGGTTGCAGCCGCATGTGCGTCGGCGCTCTGGATGGCGGGAACCGTCGGCGCACAGTCGGAAAAGGTCGACAGCGCCATCAACGAGCAGGTGCGCGCCGAACAAGCCGCGCAAGCCTCGCAGAAGCGCATCGCGCAACTCGACGAAGAAGCCACCAGCATGCTCGCCGAGTATCGGCAGGCAAACGCCGAGATCGTCGGGCTCACGGCTTACAACGACCAGCTCGCCGCACAGGTGAAGTCGCAGGAGGCGGAGCTGGCCACGATGACGCGGCAGCTGAGCGAGATCGAGACAACTTCGCGCGAAGCGCTGCCGATGATGCAGAAGATGGTCGCGACGCTCGCGGAATTCGTGAAGCTCGACATTCCTTTCCTGCCTGAAGAGCGCGCGAACCGCGTCGCGGGCCTGCAGGACATGATGACGCGCGCGGACGTTTCCGTATCCGAGAAATATCGTCGCATCGTCGAGGCGTACCAGATCGAGATCGAGTACGGCCGCACCATCGAGGCGTACCAGGGAAAGATCGGCGATCGCACCGTCGATTTCCTGCGCGCCGGCCGCGTCGCGCTGCTCTATCAGACGCTCGACGGAAGCGAGACCGGTTACTGGGACGCCGAAGCGAAGAGCTGGAAACGCGATGACAGCTACTCCGAGCCCATCAAGGCCGGATTGAAGGTCGCCAAGAAACAGGCGGCACCGGACTTCCTGTTCGTTCCGGTCGGCGCCGCGAAAGAGGTGAAGTGATGAAGCTGCGAACTTTTGTCCGGGGACTCGTTCCCCTCGCCCTGGTCTTGTCGGCGTCCCTCTCGGGCTCCGTGGCGATGGCCGCCGCGGGCAATCTCGACGAGCTTCTCGAACAAACCCGCCTGGCGCGCCAGCGCGAGGCGCAGGCGAACGAGGAGCGCGAGAAGAAGTTCATCGCGGAGCGTGCGAAGCAGGCGGAGCTCCTGAGCCAGGCGAAGTCCGCTCTCCAGATCCAGCGGCAGCGGGGAGCGAGTCTCGCCGCGCAGTTCGATGCGAACGAGAAAAAGCTCACGGAGATGCAGGCGACGCTCGACCAGAAAGCCGGCAACCTCGGCGAGATGTTCGGCGTCGTGAGACAGGTCGCCAACGACTTCTCGTCCGTCGTGCACAACTCGATCATCAGCGCGCAGTACCCGGACCGCGAAGCGTTCGTCGCGACGCTCTCGCAGGCGAAGTCGCTGCCGTCCATGCCGGACCTGGAGCGGTTCTGGTTCGAGCTGCAGCGGGAGATGACCGAGAGCGGCCGTGTCGTCAAATTCAAGACGAAGGTCGTCACGCCGGACGGCGCACCGGTCGATGCGGAAGTGATCCGTGTCGGTCCGTTCAACGCGACGAGCGGTGCCGAGTACCTCTCATACCTGCCCGGGCAGCGGCAGCTCGCGATCATGCCGCGCCAGCCGACTTCCGAATTCCGTAGCGCCGCCAAGGATCTCTCCGAGACCTCTTCGGGATACGTCGAAGCCGCGCTCGACCCGACACGCGGCGTGCTGCTGTCGATCTATGCGCAGCGCCCGAACGTGCTCGAGCGTATCGAAAAGGGTGAGTCGGTCGGCTACATCATCATCCTTGTCGGCGTCATCGGTGGGGCGCTGGCGATCTATCAGTTCTTCTACCTCGCGGGTGTTCGCGGCAAGGTCCGCAACCAGCTCAAGTTCCCGGATGCGCCGGAGCTCGACAATCCGCTGGGACGCGTGCTGGCCTCGTTCAAGGGCGAAGCCGCGCGGCTCAACAAGGACAAGGACACCGAAGTCGTGGAGCTGCGGATCTCCGAGGCGGTGCTCAAGGAGGTGCCGAAGCTCGAACGCTTCCAGTCCTTCCTCAAGCTCGCCGTCGCGGCGGGCCCGCTCCTGGGCCTCATCGGTACGGTCGTCGGCATGATCATCACCTTCCAGAGCATCACCGAGTCCGGCTCGAGCGATCCGAAGCTCATGGCCGCCGGTATCTCGCAGGCGATGATCGCGACGCTGCTGGGCTTGGGCATCGCGGTGCCCCTGCTCTTCGCGAATGCCTGGCTGTCGTCGATCTCGAAGTCCATCGTGCAGATTCTCGACGAGCAGAGCACGGGGCTCCTCGCCGAGCGGCTGGAGGCCAGGGCCGGTGCTTGACGTACTCCTCTCGCCCTTCCACGCGCTCGCGGCCATGCGCGAGCTCGGGGGCCCGGTGGTCGACTGGATCTTCGTGAGCTGCATCGTCATGTGGTGCATCGTGGTGGAGCGGTACTGGTACTTCATGCGCGTGCTGCCGGGGGACGTGAAGAAGTCCCTGGCCGTATGGCAGGCGCGCAGCGATCACCAGAGCTGGAAGGCGCACCAGATCCGCAAGGCGATGATCTCGCGCCTCAACGCCGCGATGACCGCGAACCTCGGCGTGCTGAGGGTGCTCGTGCCGATGTCGCCGCTGCTCGGCCTGCTCGGCACGGTCTCCGGAATGCTGAACGTGTTCGACTCCATGGCGGCTCGCGGTTCCGCGGATGCAAGGTCCATGGCGAACGGCGTATCGGAAGCCATGATCTGCACGCTCACGGGCCTCGCGGTCAGCATCAGCGGGCTCTATCCGGTGTTCTACTTCCGCCGGCGCGTGAAGGTGGAAACGGAACATCTCGCAGAGAAGTTCACATACTGATATGCGCTTCAGAACTCACATCAACCGCGGCGAAGCGAGCGACGAGACCGGCATCGATCTCGCCCCGATGCTCGACTTCGTGCTGAACCTGCTCATCTTCTTCATCATCACGGCGGTGTTCGTGAAGGAAGTCGGTATCACCGTCAGCCGCCCTAACGCTGCCAACGCCGAGAAAAAGGAAGCCGGCAACATCGTCGTGATGATAAGACCCGACGGCGAGATCGTCGTCGACAACCGCGTCGTCGACATTCGCGCGGTGCGCGCCAACATCGAGCGGCTGCATGCGCAGCGTCCCGACGATGCCGTGGTGGTTGCGGCGGACAGCAAGGCGCACACGGGCATTCTCGTGAACGTGATCGACCAGGTGCGGCTCGGCGGGATCCAGAACGTCTCCATCGCCGCTTCGGAGAGCTAGATGCTGGCCAAAAAGCACGCGGAAGGCGACAGCGAGGAAACCGGCATCGACCTTGCGCCGATGCTCGACTTCGTGCTGAACCTGCTCATCTTCTTCATCATCACGACGTCGTTCGTGAAGGAGGCGGGCGTCGTCGTCACGAAGGCGCAGGCGCAGACGGCCGAGAGCCAGGAGTCCGGCAACATCCTCATCGCCATCCGCCCGAACGGCGATATCTGGATGGACAAGCGTCAGGTGGACATGGCGCAGATTCGCGGCGAGATCGAACGGCTGCACGTGGAGCGGCCGGACGACACGGTCGTGCTCATCGCGGACCGCGAATCCCCGACGGGAATCCTCACGAAGGTCATGGATCAGGTGAAGCTCGGCGGCGTGAAGGACGTGTCCATCGCCACGGCGCCGGCGGGAGGTTGAGAAACGATGGCGGAAAAGATCCAGACGATAGCGCTCGAGAGACTGCGAATCCTGCCGATCGTCGGGCTGGCGCTCGGCGTCTCGCTCGGACTGTTCGGCCTCATGTACGTCGTGATCAGCGCGACGGGGCATGGTGTCGAGAAAGCGGAGGTCCTGCAGACGATCGACTTCGTGCGTCTCCGGAAAGACTCCCAGGTCGAGTCGCTTGAGCGACGCAAGCCGCCGCCACCACCACCGAAGCCACCGCCGCCGCCCTCTAAGATGCGCGTGGAGGCGGCCAACGTACAGGTCGCCGGTGGCGGGTTCGCCATGCCGAACGTGGAGCTCAATGCGAACGTCGGCGGTGGTGGATTCGTCGGGCAGATGGGCAGCGGCGGCGTGGGTGGATTGTTCGATGGCGACATCATCCCGCTTCAGCGAATTCCGCCGCAGTATCCGCGTGACGCCGCACGTAACGGCATCACCGGATGGGTTCAGCTGGAGGTGACAGTGAACGCGGATGGCACGGTGCGCAGCGCTCGCGTGATCGAATCCAAGCCGAAAGGCATGTTCGAAGCGTCGGCAGTGCAAGCCGTGATGCGCTGGAAGTTCAAGCCGAAAGTCGTGAACGGCCAGCCCGTACCGCAAAAGGGATCGCAGAAGATCGAGTTCAACCTGAACGCGCCGGCGGCGTAACGGCGCGCGGGCCCTCAGTCGCCTGAAAAGGCTCCTGATCCGAGCCGCCCGGCGACTGAGGGCTTTCCGGTGAGCCGAGCCGCCCGGCGATCGAGGGCTTTCCGGTGAGCCGAGCCGCCCGGCGATCGAGGGCCTTGTTAGTAGAGTGCTATTGCAATGAACCCAGTCCGATCCGAAGTCAAACGCATCGTCCTCTCGGCATTGCTCCTCGCCGCCTGCGGCGTCAGCGCGCCCGCATTCGCGCAGAACGCCCCCGCGCAAAGCCAGTGCGCGGAAGACAAGAAAGCCCAGGGCACGATGAGCGAAGCCGTCTATCACGGCGTCACCGAAGCCACGAAGCTCCTCGGCGAAAAGAAAACGCAGGACGCCATCGACAAACTCACCAAGCTCGCCAACGAGGGGTCCGACTTCGACAAGGCCGTGGTGTACTACAACCTCGGCTTCGCGCACTCGTCCAGGAACGACTACGCCAGCGCGACGAAAGCCTTCGCAAGGGCGCTGGAGCTCAAGTCCCTTCCGTCCCAGCAGCATGAGCAACTCATGTTCAACCTGGGCCAGCTTTACGTCGTAGCCCAGCAGCACGACGAAGGCATCAAGGTCCTGCAGGAATACATCGCCACGGCCTGCAAGCCGCCCGCCGCCGAAGCGCACATCTTCCTGGCGAACGCACTCGTCGAGAAGAAGCGCTTCAAGGAAGCGCTCCCGCAGATCGATCTGGCGATTTCCAAAGCGTCCAGGCCCAACCAGTCCTGGTACGAGATGAAGCTCGCCGTCGCGTACGAGATGAAGGACTACAAGGCGTGCGCGCAGATGCTCGTCGCGCTCATCGGCATGGCGCCGACGAAGCCGGAATACTGGAAGCAGCTTTCCAGCATGTTCTTCGAAATGAAGTCGGACATGGAGGCGCTCGCGGTGCTCGCTCTCGCCGACCGGCAGGGGTACATCGACAAGCCGAACGAGCGCAAGAATCTCTACAACGTGTACATGATGCTCGATCTGCCGTTCAAGGCTGGCATGTACATGCAGGACGCGATCGACAAGGGCAAGCTTCCGCCGGACGAATCGAACCTCGAATCCGTTGCGGATGCCTGGATCAACGCACGTGAGCTCGCGCGTGCCGAAGCGACACTCAAGAAGCTTGCTGCCGCATCGGAGAAGGGCGAGTACTTCTTCAAGCTCGGCGCCATGTACGGCGACAACGAACGCTGGAAGGAATCTCGTGAGATGCTCACGAAGGCCATCGAAAAGGGCGGGCTCAAGCGCCAGGGAGAAGCGTGGATGCGCCTTGCCGTCGCCGCGTACAGCCTCAAGGATCAGCAGGCAGCGATCTCCGCTCTCCAGAAGGCGATGACCTTCGACGAAACCCGCAAGCAGGCGGGCGAGTGGCTGCGGCATCTCAACGGTTCGTCGGCGAGCAGCTGAGCCCGGCCGCGCGCTTGGCCTGAGGCTCACGTGAGCTTCCTCACGTCTGCGCAGCGGTTCCAACGTAGGGGGTTGGCTCGAACCAGCGTCTGACTCTGCAACACGGCCTGGACCGTGAAGCAGGGGAAAGATTCGAATGTCGAGCAAAAAGTCCTTGATCGCTGCGGCAGTGTTCGCAGCACTTGCCGGCGCGGTGAGCACCGTCGCCGGCGCGCAGGACGCCACTACCGCCACGGAAACGAACACCTCGTCTGAGGCCGATACTCAGGGCGACGTCACACAACTGAGCGATCTGCGGGTGGTCGACGATCCGTTGCGGGCACTCCCCAACGAGATCAGCAGCTCCTCCTTCGGATTCGCGAAGCCGCTTCTCGAAACGCCGCGATCCGTCTCGTTCGTGAGCCAGGAGCAGATCGAGCTCTTCGGTCTTTCGGCCGTGGAGGATCTCTCGCGCCTCGTTCCGGGCACGTTCACCACGACGCGTTTCGGAATTCAGGGCGGCATCGACGTGCGCAACGTCGCGGCCGACACGTATCTGCGCGGCATGAAGCGCGTGGCGCTACAGGGCCACGGCCGCACGGTGCTCGCGGCGATGGACTCCATCGAGGTCGTGAAGGGTCCGCCGTCCCCGATCTTCGGCATGGGCAAGATCGGCGGCTACACGAACATGATTCCGAAGTCCGGCCGCGCGAAGACCGGTGGCTACCTGCCGTCGAACCAGGGATTCGCCCAGGGCATCACCGGCAAGTACGACCGCTCCGAGTGGTCGTTCGGCGTCGGCGGTCCCGTTTCGCTCGGGCCGAAGCGCGGTGGCTTCTACCTCTACGGGCTGCTCGAAGACTCCGACACGTTCGCGCAGGGCGTGCCGGTCGAGCAGAAGATCGGCCAGGCCGCGCTCAACATCGACAACTTCATCGGGCCGTTCCGGCTCGAGACGGGCGTCATCGGCCAGAAGTCGCGCACTGCCGGCGCGCTCACGGGTCGCTTCAACCAGGATCTGGTCGACAATCTGCGATACATCCGCGGCACGCCGCTCGCGAATCTCGATCTGAACGGCAACGGCTCGATCGGCTATCTCGAGATGCATCAGGCCTCGCCCGTTCGCGGCCGTATCAGCGGCAACAACCAGCCGCTGATCCAGACGTGGAACTGGCCGACGGACGCTGCGGGAAATCCGCTGCCGCTCGATCAGTTCCCGAAAGTCGGCGGCATCCCCGAGTCCATGTACAACTACCTCGTGACGGCCTGCGGCGGCGTCACGGGCACAAGCGCAAATTGTCCGGACCCCACCGGGCTGCTGCGCGCGCAGGGCATCGGAGGGCCGCTGCCGGTGTCGGGCTTCGTGCCGGTCGGCATGGTTCTCGATCCGCGCACCGTCGGTTACGACACGCTGGATATGAGGCGAAGCGCGGCTTTCGAGCGCGAGGTCCGGGCACAGTTCAACACCGCGTACATCGATCTGGTCTACGACGTGAACCCCGACTTCACGATGAAGAACCAGATCTTTTTCGACAACATGAACCAGCACAAGCTGTCGAACCAGCCGTGCTGCGGCCCGCAGGACGTGTGGATCTACGAAGACAAGTTCACGATGACGCGCCGCCTGCAGGATCTGCCGGACTGGGTGCGCATCAACTCGCTGGGATCCGTGAACTTCCGTCTCACTCGAGCCGAGACCACCGGCAATGCGTTCGGCGGCGATTTCGGCACGCATCGCTCGGATGCGATGGCGCCCACCTGGGTCGACAGGTTCGGCGGCATGACGGCGAACACGACCTTCGTGAGCCCGTTCGACAACTCCGACCTGAACGCGGACGGCTCGCCGATCGGCCAGTCCGTGACCAGCCAGTTCTGGGAGGCGGGCATCGGGCTGATGTTCGACATCGACCTCTTCACGAAGACCAATCTGCTCATCGGCGGCCGCTACGATACGTCCGAAGCCAAGCGCCGTGCCTATGCGGGCGGCTTCAACGGCAGCACGGGAACTTCGGCCAGTCCAGGCGCGGTGATCACGACGGACTCGTTCGTGAAGGGGAAGGATTCCGGCACGTCCTACAGCATCAGCCTGTCGCATGAGTTTCCGTACAAGCTGCGGCCCTACGCCACGTTCGCCAAGGCGAGCATCGCGCTCGACGGCAACAACAACTCGCTCGGCGAAGCGATCATCCGCTCCGGCCACATCGGCGAGGCGGAGATCAAGGAAGTCGGGCTCAAGACCAGCCTCTTCGGCGACAAGCTGTTCTTCTCGGTCGCCGGATACGAGCAGACCCGCATCAACGTGACGAACAGCGACGACGATGCCGCCATCGTCGATGCGTTCGCCTCCTCGACGATCACGCGCGGCACCGAAGTCGAGTTCAAATGGGTGCCGATGCGCAACCTCCTGGTCTCGCTGTACGGCATGCACCAGAAGACGCGCTTCGATCCCAACGTGGGCGGCACGATTCTCGTGGATGCCCGCACGCTCGGCTTCCAGGACGTGATCGACCCCGCGACCGGCCAGGTGATCTATCCCGCCGAGGCGTTCCTCTACGGCGGTCGAAGCCGCATCGCGCTGCCGGACGACATGCCGGAGTATCGCTACAAGTCCGGCAATCCCGAGAACCAGTACGGGCTGTCGATGAACTACCAGATGAAGAACGGTCTGGGGTTCACGTTCAGCGGCAACCGGTTCTCGGAAGTCTGCACGGGCAGGCTCTGCCTCACGAAGCTGCCGGCGTACAACATCGCCAACGCGGGCTTGTTCTACGACATCAAGAACTGGCACGCGAAGCTCGACATCTACAACCTCTTCGACGAGCGCTACTTCAAGCCGCGCACGGGCGACACGCTCGGCGACGTGCTGGCCCAGGCGATGCCGGATCGGCGGTGGCAGATCACGGTCAAGGTGGACTTCCTGTGAACACAGCGAGGAAAGCGAGTAACAACTCTATGAACATCAAGCTCAGGTCCGCGCTGCTGTCCGCGGCGGCAATGCTGGTTGCGATGGTTCCCGCGGCGAATGCGCAAAGTCAGGGCTTCCAGGTCGAGGAAGCGACGATCAGCGACGTTCATCGCGCGATTCAGGAGGGCCAGGTCACGTGCAGGGGCATCGTCGAGCAGTACATCGCTCGCGCGAAGGCCTACAACGGCGTGTGCACGGCGCTTGTGACGAAGGACGGCAAGGACGTTCCGGCGGTGAAAGGCGCGATCCGCGCCGGCAAGCCGCTCACCTTCCCGACGAAGACCGTGCCCGTTTCGAAGGTGCTGCCGGACATCGACAAGTATGAGGGCCTGCCCATCGAGTACGGCCGCATGGAGAAGACGCTGTCCGATCCCAGCGTGTATCAACAATTCGGCATGCGAGTGGGCATGCCGAATGCTGGTCAGCTGAATGCGCTCGAGACCCTGAACATTCGCGGCGAGCGTTCGGTTTCATGCAAGGCGCAGTGTGACCTGCATCCGTCGAAGGGCCCACTGCCGGCCTCTTGCCCGAAAGCTTGCGATGCCTTCCGTGCTCAGCCGGATGCGCTGGAGCGCGCGAGTGAGCTCGACAAGGCGTACGGTCGCAACCCGGACCTGAAGTCGATGCCGATGTACTGCGTCGTCTTCACCTGGAAGAACTGGTACGACGCGAAGGACATGCGTGCCACCGGCGGCAACGACGTGAACTTCGCGTTCGACGCGCCGAAGTACGATCACCCCGACATCGCGGACCTGCGCGAGAAGGGAGCGATCAGCTTCGCGATCGCCACGGCTTCTTCGACCGGCGTCAGCGCCCCGGGGCCGGCGAAGGCGAATTCCATCATCCCGGCCAACAATTTCCAGGACGCGGCGTGGATGGGCCAGCCGTGCAATCCGTACGACACGGAGCGTACTCCGCGCGGCACGAGCAACGGGTCGGGTGTCTCGGTTTCCGCGAACCTGGCGATGTGCTCGATCTGCGAGCAGACGTCCGCGTCGTGCAAGGGCCCGGCTTCGCGCAACAACGTGGTGAACCTGCTCACCACCAAGGGCATCCTGATGGATGGCGGCGTCGGCTACTCCGACTCCGGCGACCGCGCGGGCATCCACTGCCGCACGGTGACGGATGCCGTGAAGGTTCTGGATTCGATCAAGGGCTTCAACTCGCGGGATCTCTTCACCGCGCAACCGAAGCGCCTCATTCCCGAGGCACCGTACACGAGCTTCCTCGTGGAGGAGAAGGACATCGCGTCGAAGCCGCTCAAGGGGATGAAGCTCGGCGTCGTCCGCGAGTTCATGGTCAAGCACGTGAAGAACGACGAGGCCATCAGCGACCAGATCGACGCGGAGATCAAGAGCGTTCTGCGCGACAAGCTCGGCGCGGAGCTGCTGGAGTCGAGCGATCCGCTTTACGGCGACGATCCCAACATCCCGAACATGAAGTACACGTTCGAGGATGCGTTCAAGGAGATCCTGCCGCACACGGTGCCGGAGCTCTTCTTCAAGACGGACGACAAGGGCGAGCTCGTCTACGCGGTGCCCGGCTGGGACGTTCGGACGCATGACTATCTCGTGGCGCTCTCGCTCGGCAAGGCGCCGCTGTCTCCGAAGATCAACATCCGCACGATCGCCGGGAACAACTATGGCGATCCGCTCGGCGTGTTCCAGATCAACAAGTACCTCGCCGAGCGCGGCGATGAGCGCGTGAAGGACTGGAAAGCCTGGATCGAGAACTCGAAGTGGAAGACGGACTCGCAGCGCGCGAGCTCGGAGAACGCGCTGGCGCGCAAGGATCCGCGGCAGCAGGAGGGTGCGATTCCCGCGCTCCAGATGCAGCAGGTGCTGCGCATGGTGGTGTGGAAGGTGATGTACGAGAACGGCATCGATGCGTTCGTGAATCCGGAGAACACGCTGCCGCCGATGAAGCTCGGTGGCGCGACGGAGCCGGAAGTGCTCGGCCGCGGCTCGGCGAGCTGCTGCCAGCGGTTCACGGCACTGCTCGGCGGGCCGGAGATGGATGTGCCGGCGGGGTATGTGCGTACTATTTATGAGTCGCAGTTCCGGCTGAGCGCGGACAGGAAGCGCTACGAGCCTGTGACGGGCACGGTGAAATCGGAGCTGCCGGTGCCGATGCCGATCAGCCTTATGATCTGGGCGGGCCCGGGCAACGACCCCGAAGTGATCAAGGTCGCCTCGGCGTACGAAGCCGCCACGCACCACCGCGTGCCGCCGCCGGCGTTCGGGCCCCTGAAGACTTCGACCCGCATGACGAAGCGCTAGACCGGGGTAGCCCCAGTCGCCGGGCGGCTCGGAGCCCCGGAACGCAGAAGCCCTCAGTCGCCGGGCGGCTCGGAAAAGGAGCCCGCCCCCGACCGAGGGCTTCTCCTTTTCCGATCCCCTTTCTCCAAGCCGCCCGGCGACTCCGAGTCGCTCGGCGCCTCAGGGTTTCTCTGCCGATCTCCGAGCCGCCCGGCGATTGAGGGCCTCTTATTGCTAAACTCCCGCCCGCGCCGCCCGGCGCCTCAGGGGCAACAATCATGAACCGGTCTCTCGAACGAATCGCTCGCACATCCTTTCTTGTCAGCGCACTCGCACTGGCCTTCCCAGCCTTCGCGCAACTCCAGAATCCGCCCGCAGCCAACAAGCTCCAGGGCTACGCCGGCTACGAGCTGAAACCCGTCGCCCTCAACCCGGAGCTCGCCGGCAAGAAGAACGTGGACAAGGTCGTCGCGAAGGTCGACGAAGAGCTGAAGAAGAACGTCGGCGCCGTGCTCTCGGGCTGGACGCCGGACAGCTCGAACTCCCAGAGCATCGTTCTCGAACCGCGCATCGAAAGCCTGCACAAGCCTTCGGGCGCCACCCGCTTCTTCGCGGGCGCTGCCGCGGGCTCCGGCCGCATCCTCATGAAAGTGAAGATCACCGAACAGCCCTCGGGCAAGGTGATCGGCGAACCGGAGTTCTATCGTCACGCGAACGCCGTCGCAGGCGCGTGGACTTTCGGCGCGCACGACAACGCGATGCTGGAGAAGGTGACCCAGCTAGTCGCCAACTATCTCACCGCGAATTACACCGAGCCCACGTCCACACAGACCGGCTTCGAGCCGTAAGCCAACCAGCCGATCACCTGACTGGCCAGCGAGCTTCGCGATCGGCGGTCGCGAAGCTCGCCTGGCATCCCGGCGCTCCAAGTGCACATCCCGGCACCGGGACAGGGGGTCTCGGCGCCGGGATGATTTGCCGCGCGTCCTACGGGGCCGCGCGGCTACCGGGTGTTCCGTCCTTCGCGAGTCCGCGTACAGCCGGCTCAATGTCGGATTGCCGATCCGATCCACCGCGCGCCTCACGGCTTCCACCTGGCACTCCGCGTACGCGTCGAGCACCCGCCGCGGCGTCATTGAATAGCTCGCGTGGAACTTCGGGTTGCCGCCGCAGGCCTGGTACGCGGCGCGGTCCAGTCGTTTCAGCAGCGCTCGCGCGTCGGCGGGCTCGTCGAGATCGAGGTCCCCGAGCGGGACGATCGTTTTGCCTATGAGGTCGTACTTCGCCTGCGAAGCTGCGGCATCTTGAGCGGGTGTTGCGGGGACCTGCCCGTCCGACGCCTTGCAAGCGGCGGCGGCTCCGAGCATGGTAACGACGACAGCCGCGAACATCGCGGATCTTGCGGAACGGAACATATGCGGAACCTCCGGCGGCGGGATTCGAAGCCCCGAAAATCTCCGCAACCGCGCCGGACCGCGCGCATCGCCCGATGATGGATTGGTGATGTTTTTACGATGAACGACCGGACCGCCACCGAGCCGCCCCGCGAGATCGTCCTGGCGAGGGAAGCCCCCTTCAGACTGGCCCGCACGACGGTTCGGCCGCCTTCTCTCGAGGTGGAGTTCGAGTCTCAGACAACCTCGCTCGAACCGAGGGTCATGAAGGTGCTGGTCGCGCTGGGACGAATGGGAGGTCAGCCGGTCAGCCGCGAGGCGCTGATCGAGCTTTGCTGGGCGGGCCGGGTGGTGACCGACGGAGCGCTCAACCGATCCATTGCGCAGCTTCGCAAGGCGCTGCGCGACCCCGGGATCCAGATCGAGACCATTCCGAGGGTGGGGTATCGGCTGCAGGCGGCGCCGGCGCAACCGACGGCGGCCGTCAACGGCGCGAGCCAGCCGTCGTCAGTCAACGGAGCGAACCGCTTCCTGGCGCCCGGCACCGCCGATTCCGAGCGGGTCGCTGTCGGGGGCGTCGCTGCGACGGATACGTCCACGGCTGAGGCGCGTGATCGAGAGGCCGGACGAGCCGCCGGACTTCCGCCGATTCGGCGCTCACCGATAACGCTGAGGCGAGTGCCTGCGGCACTACTCGTCATCGTGGCGGTGCTCGCGCTGGGCGCGACGGTGTGGTGGCTCGTCAGCTCGAATCGTCCGCCAATCTGGACTGCATCGGAATTCCGACCGCTCACCGCCACGGCGGATCAGGAAACCTATCCCGCTCTTTCGCCCGACGGCACGCAGATCGTCTACTCCTCCCGCCCGGATGCGTACTCATCTCGCGACCTGTATCTGCGCAACGTGGACGAGGGCACACCCGTCCGCCTCACTTCTGATGCAGGCGATGACTTCGGCGCAGCCTGGTCCCCGGACGGCACGCGCGTCGCGTTCTTGCGAGCGACTCAATCGCAGCCATGCGCGCTCGTTGTAGTGCCCGTTCCCGGCGGCCCGGAGCGAGTCGTCACGACGTGCCGCCCATCGAGTGCCGAGAGCCGCCCCTCATGGCTCGACGCACGAACGCTCGTGTACTCCGATCAACCCGATCCCATCGGCATTTCGCGCATTCGCGCGGTCGACATTGGAAGCGGCGAGGTGCGGGACCTCACGTCGCCCGCGCTTTCGACGATGGGCGACTTCGATCCGCAAGCCGCGCCGGACGGCAGGCACATCATTTTCCGACGCACCGTGGCGATCGGCGCGGACGATCTCATGGCGCTCGATGCGGGGACGGGCGAAGAACACGCGCTGATAAACGACGGATGGAAAGCATCCGGCTACGTCTGGTCCGCGAACGGCGATTCCATCTTCTTCTCGTCCAACCGCGGCGGCGATTTCGGTTTGTGGAGCGCGGATGTTCACGGAGGCGCGCCGCCTCGTCGTGTCGCGCTGGGTCTCAGCACCATCAGCTTCACACGGATGTCGGCGGATCGTCGCAACCGGATCGCCGTCGAGTTCACGCGCGGCCAGAACAAGCTCGCACGTTTCTCGGATCGCGAGGGAGTGCAGCTCATCACTGCGGGCGCTGGGTCGGATGGCGATCCCGCCATGGCGGCGGACGGGTCCGTGGCGCATGTTTCCAATCGTGGCGGTTCGTACGAAATCTGGCTGCTTCGTGAGGGCGCGCCGGCGTTGCGGCTTACTTCGATTCAGGGGAGCTACGTCCTCGAGCCGCACTGGTCCAGGGATCACCAGCGCATCGTCTTTGTCGGAGTGAAGGGGCGCAGCGCCGAGATCTACAGCGTGGCGCGCGATGGTTCGAAGCTCCAGCAACTCACGAACGACGGAGTGACGAAGAGGGATCCGGTGTTCAGCGCTTCGGGTGGTCGCCTGTATTACCTGGCGCGAGTGGAGGGTTCGTGGCGATTGATGGCGCTCGATCTTGTTGGGCGCGCGGCGCCGCGTCCCGTAGGCGGTAACCAAAGATGGTACACGTTGCGTGCCGCGCCGGATGGAACGATCTATGGGCGGCAGGAGGGGAAGGGTTCGGTTGAGCGAATCCATCCGCTGCCGAACGATGCGGGCTCGGGAATTCCGGGGAATGCGTTGGTGCCGGATGGGGTGATGGAAAGGCCGCCGCACGTCACTGACGCGGACTCGTGGGCGGTTGGGAGTGACGGCATCTACGTTCGGCGCGGGCGCCGCGTCGATGAATCATCTTCGCTGTGGTTCCATCCGTGGCGAGGCGAGCCGCGCAAGCTCGCCGATGTGCCGCTCGCCTGGGGCAACATCGCGGTCGATCCGCAAGGGCGCGTGCTCTTTTCCCAGAGCACGAGCGCCGAAGTGGATCTCGCGATGGTGGAGCTGCAAGCGCAGAACTGAGCGCGTCAGGCGGCGCGCGCGTATTCCACGCGGAGCGCGGCGATCTGCTGGTTCGCGGCGGCGAGCGCAGCGTTCTTCTGCTCCGGCCCCATGCCGACACCTTCGGCACGAACGTACGCAATGTCCGTGATCCCGATGAAGCCCAGCACCGTACGCAAGTACGCTTCCTGATGATCCATCGCAGTTTCGAACGGCTTGCCCGCGTACATGCCGCCTCGGGACGAAACGACGATCGCCTTCTTGCCAGCAGCGAGCCCGATGGGTCCATCGGCCGAATATCGGAAAGTACGACCCGGCTGAAGCACGCGATCGATCCACGCCTTCAGCTGCGAGGGAATCGAAAAGTTGTACATCGGCGCGCCGATCACCAGCACGTCCGACTCGAGCAGTTCGGAAAGCAGCGTTTCCGTCTGATCTGCTTCCGCGCGGATGGATTCACCCGCAGGCGGGCTGCCCGGCGCGGGCCGCAGCGCCTGAACCAGCTCGCCGCTGAGATGCGCCACCGGTGATGCGATGAGGTCCCGGTGCGTTACCGAAGCAGTCGGCGTCTCTTTCTTGAGGTGGTCGACGACAGCCGCAGTCAGCTGCCGGGAAATCGAGGCGCTGCCCAGCGGGCTGGCGTCAACGTGCAGGATCTTCATGACTCGTCTCCCTGAGGCGGGCGGGATGCCCGCGGTTCGTGGGAAACAAATCTATTTACGCAACAGAGTCGTCTCCAGAGGCTAAAATGGAATGAACTTTTCTATTTTCGCAACAATCAGCCGAGGAGATCGTGCCCGTGCAGGACCTGAACGCCATGTACCTGTTCGCAAAGGTGGTCGAGCACGGGAGTTACAGCGCGGCCGCCCGGTCGCTCGGCCTCCAGACCTCGAAGCTCAGCAGACGGGTCAGCGATCTCGAACGCAGTCTCGGCGTAAGGCTGCTCCAGCGTACGACTCGACGGGTCACCGTGACGGACATCGGACAAACGTACTACCAGCATTGCGCGGCGCTCGAAGCCGAAGCGCTCGCCGCGCAGGAGGCGATCGATCGTACGCGCTCGGAGCCGCAGGGAATCGTACGCATGTCATGCCCCATCAGCCTGATGAAGCAGCCGGTGGGGCCGATCATCGCGAAGTTTCTCGCGGACCACCCGCACGTTCGTGTGTTCGTGGACATGACGAATCGCCGCGTGGATGTGGTGGAAGAGGGGCTCGACCTTGCCATTCGCGTTCGCCAGCCGCCGCTGGAGTCCTCGACGCTCGCGATGAGAAAGCTCGCTGACAGCGGCGTGCTGGTCGTTGCGAGCCCCGCGTTGCTGAAGAAGAACGGGCGTCCGGCGCATCCGCGGGATCTTGAGCGGTTTCCTACGGTGAGCATGGCGGGTGTATCGGAAACGTACACGTGGCCTTTTCGCGAGAAGGATTGCACGCCGATCCACGTCACGATCAGGCCGCGACTGATGACGGACAGTTTCGATGCGCTACGCGAGGCTGCGATCGCGGGAATCGGGGCCGCGTACATGCCGCAGTTTTTTGTGCAGGAGGATGTGAAGAGCGGGGCGCTTGAGAGGGTGTTGCCGGAGTTCGGGATCGAGCCTGGGCTTGCGCATGTGGTGTTTCCGAGCAGGCGGGGGATGGTGCCGGCGGTGCGGTCGCTGATCGATGCGCTGGCGGAGGGGTTTGGGGGAGCGGAGTTATAGAAGCCCTCAGTCGCCGGGTCGCTACAAGGCTCTTTTCCGAGCCGCCCGGCGATTGAGGGCTCTCTTGCTCTTACGCTCGTGCTTCCACGCGAGCCTTCTCGAGCTGCTCGGCGAGGCGCTTCTCAGAGACGCGCAGCGCTGTTCGCATGTCCTGCGCGAAAAGCGAAACGCGGAACTCCTGAATCATCCAGCGCAAGTGTTGCAGCTCGGGGCGAGGTCGGCGGCGCGGGGACTCCGCGATCATCTGTTTCAGTGCTTCAGCGAACGGCGCCACTCGCGCGCTGAGCTCGGCATCGCGATCCACATCGCCCCGCAGGCGATCGATGCGACGAAGAATTGCCCTCAGATACCGCGAAAAATGCCCAAGCCACTCCCGCGGAGTCGATTCCACGAAGTCTGGCGGCAGTAACGCAGCAAGCTCGGCATCGATGCTCGCAGCCGCAGCCGGCGAGAGGCTTCGCACGCTCTCCAGGTTCACACGAACCTGTCTCCACTCCCGAAGCATCCCCGCAACGGACGTCGCAAGTTTTTCCGCCACCTCGGCGAAATCACCGCGCCGAGCCTCGACGAGCTGAAGGAAAGCTTCTCGCGAGCGCGGCACCGGCTCGCCATCCGGCACGAAACACTCGCGCGCCGCACGCCACGTCAGCGACTGAGGAAGCGGCTGGTCGAGCGACAACCCCGACCCCAGCAGCACAAGCTCGCGATCCCCCGCGAGCTTCTGGCTCACATATTTCGCCTGCTGCGGAAGAGCCAGCAGTGCAAGCCGCGCAATCCCCTGGCGAGTAGACGCATCCGCCTCGAACGGCGTGCGCGCCTCATAGACCACGACGCCAGTGCCGCGATCCTCAAGCGCGGGATAGATCCGGTAGCGCAGCCGATTGCGCTCCACATCCACGCTCGCCGGCAGCTCGCCGAAATCCCACTCGCGATGCTCTTCCGAGGACGAAGACGTCCCAGCAGCAGCGGCCGCCCGCCCGCCCGCAGCCGCTCCCGACCCCGATCCCGCGGAACGTTCTGTGACGACGCCCGCCGGCACAGCCATCCGAAGCTCCCGCCGGATCTGCGTCAAATCCCGCCCTTCAGCAATCACGGCATCTTCCGCGTCAATCACGCGGATATTCATCCGAAGGTAATCAGGCAACGGCAGCTCCGCGAGCTGCGAAGGCGTAACAGCCTCACCCGCGCGACGCGTAACCACCTGCGCAAGCCATTCATGAAACGCCGGCAGCCCCGCCTCTGACGGTGGCACCTCCGCAAGAATCGCCCGAGCAGAATCCGGCACCGGCACGAACAGCTTCCGAAGCGCCTTGGGTAACGCCCGCAGCAGTTCCGTAATCTTCTGCAGCCGCATGCCCGGCACGAGCCAGGCAAGACGCTCGGCATCGAGCAAGTCCACCAACGGTTCCGGCACCACCAGCGTCACGCCATCATCCGCATGCGTCGGCTCGAACTTGTAAACGAGCGGCAAGGCATTCCCGGCAACATCCAGCGAATCCGGAAAATGCTCGGGGCCAGCCTCCGGCGCCTCGCGCTCCATCACGTCCGCGCGGGTCATGTACAAGAGGCGCGGATTCTCGCGCTCCGCCTTCACCCGCCAGCTCTCGAACGCTGCGACCGTGCTCACACCCTTCGGAATCCGCGCCGTGTAGAAATTCACGAGCGCGGTCTCATCCACCACGATGTCGCGACGTCGAATGCGCGCTTCGAGCTGCTCCACCTCCGCGATCAACCGCCGGTTCGCAGCAGCGAATTCCCCGCTCACCTGCCCGCGTCCAGCAACGAGCGCCTCACGAACAAAAATCTCCCGCGCCTCCAGCGGCGCGATGTTCGCGTAGTTCACGCGCCGACGCGACGCGAGCGTGAGCCCGTACAACGTAACGGTTTCGTACGCGGACACGAACCCGCGCGAGCGCACCCAATGCGGCTCCGTATAAACGCGCTTCACGAGGTGAGAGGCAGCAGACTCGATCCACCCCGGATCCACCGCCGCAACCATGCGCGCATACACGCGAGCCGTTTCGATAAGGCTCCCCGCAACCACCCACCGCGGCCGCTTCGAAGCGAGCGGCGTCCCCGGCGCAATGACGAACCGAATCGCACGCGGCCCCGCGTACTCGCGCCGGTCCTCCAGGCTTCCGATCGACCCCAGAAACCCGGTCAGGATCGCCTGATGAAGCTCCGCATACCCCGCCGGCACCTGGTTCGGCCGAACCTTCAGCTCACTCATCGAGTCCGCAAGCTGCGCGTGCAAGTCCTGCCACTCGCGCATCCTCATGAACGAGAGGAAATGCTCGCGGCACCACTTCCGCAACTGATTCCCGCTCAGCGCCACGGATTGCTCGTTGAACGCCCGCCAGAGATTGAGCACGGTCACGAAGTCCGATTTCGGATCGTTGAACTTCGCGTGCATCTGAATCGCGTGCTGCTGGGCCTCCTGCGGACGTTCGCGCGGATCCTGCACTTCGAGAAATGCCGCGATCACGAGCATTTCGGTCAGGCACGCGCGACGAGTCGCCGCGAGCAGCATGCGCCCGAGCCGCGGGTCCACCGGAATGGCCGCAATCTGCTGGCCCAGGCTCGTGACACGACGGTCCTCGTCCATCGCCTTCAGCTCCTGCAGGAGCCGAATGCCATCGTTCACGAGGCGCGTGTCCGGCGGATCCAGGAATGGAAATTTGCCGGGCTCGCCGAGCCCGAGCACCGCCATGCGAAGAATCACGCTCGCGAGATTGGTCCGCAGCACCTCGGGCGGCGTGTATTCCTCGCGAAGGTTGAAGTCATCCTCCGAGTAGAGCCGAATGCAGATGCCTTCAGCCTCGCGCCCGCAGCGACCCTTGCGCTGATCCGCGCTCGCGCGCGAGATCTTCTCCGTCGGCAGCCGCTGAACCTTTGCGCGCACGCTGTAACGACTGATGCGCGCCAGCCCCGAATCCACGACGAAGCGGATGCCCGGCACCGTGAGCGAAGTTTCAGCCACGTTCGTAGCGAGCACGATCCGCCGCTGTCCGTGCAGCTCGAACACACGATCCTGCTCGCGCGGCGACAGGCGCGAGAACAACGGCAGGATCTGCGTGTTGTGCAGCTCCGCTTTCTCCAGCGCCTCGGCCGCTTCGCGAATCTGCTTCTCGCCGGGCAGGAACACTAGCGTGTCGCCCTTGATCCCACGCGAGCTCTCGTCGAGCTCGCGCACGGCCTGCACGATCCCCTCGGGCAGCGAAAGCTCCGCGGCGTCTTCGTCCTCGTCCTCGACGATGAGCGGGCGATATCGCACCTCGACCGGATAGCTGCGCCCCGATACCTCGATGATCGGCGCCCCTCCGAAGAACTGCGAGAACTGCCCCGGATTGATCGTCGCGGACGTGACGATCACGCGAAGGTCCGGCCGCCTCGGCAGCAGCTGCTTCAGCACGCCGAGGATCAGGTCGATGTTGAGGCTGCGCTCGTGCGCCTCGTCCACGATGATCGTGTCGTACCGGCGCAGGGTGCGGTCCGTCTCCAGCTCCTTGAGCAGGATGCCGTCCGTCATCAGCTTCACGCGAGTGCCGCGGCTCGTCTGGTCGTTGAAGCGAACCTTGTAGCCCACGGCCTTGCCCACGGTGGTGCCCATCTCGTGAGCCAGCCGGGCCGCGAGGGCGCGAGCCGCGAGCCGGCGCGGCTGCGTGTGTCCGATGACGCCATTCGTGCCACGGCCTGCTTCGAGGCAAAGCTTGGGCAGCTGCGTCGTTTTTCCGGAGCCCGTGGCCCCGCAGACGATGAGCACCTGATGCCGGGCGAGCGCCGACAGGATCTCCTCCCGATGCGCCGTGATGGGCAGCGCCGGGTCGTACTCCAGTTTCAGCGGGGTGTCGGCCGCGGATGCGCGCAGGCGGCCGGAGGGCGTGGACATGCCCGAAGTCTATCAAGGATCGAGCGCGGCTCGGGGCGGGGCGGTGAGGGGCAGCTCGATCCGACACCACACACCGTCACTGTTGAACACGAGCTGCGTATCCGCCCGCAGCGAGAATCGCAGGGAATTTTCGAGGAGCTCGCGCCCCTGCCCGCGCGGGATCTCGCTGGGAGAGGGCATCACGACGCCGCTCTCTTTCCACATGAGGGCCAGGCGCTTCTGGCCGTTCGTGCCAAGCCATGTTTCCCAGGTGATCGACAGCCGCCCGCCAGGCGCCTGCAGAGCCCCGTACTTCACCGCGTTCGTGACGAGCTCGTGAAGCGCGAGCGCGACCGTCTGGGCCTGATTGTTCGTGAGCCGCACCGTGGGCCCATGCACTTCCAGCCGGCGGCGCGCGCTCGGCGCATAGGCTTCGAGCTCCGCCCACACGATGTCGCCCAGGTTCACGCGGTCGAATTCCGCCCGGCCGATCAGGCTCTGCGCGCGCCCGAGCGCACTCAGCCGCTCGAGGAACGCTTCGAGCGGCGGCTCGCTGATCTGTCCTTCGAACGAATGCGAAGCGATCGCGCGCACGACGGCGAGAAGGTTCCGAGTGCGGTGCTGAAGCTCCGCAAGCAGCACCTGCTGCTGAGTCTGCAACCGCTGCAGCTCCACCATCTCCGCAGTGAGCGTGGCAGCCGTGCGCAAATGGTCCGTGACATCGAAGGCGATGGTGAGCAGCCCTACGACGTTTCCATTCTCGTCCCGAACCGGGTTCGCGGTGAAATCGAAGCGGAGCTCCTTGAAACGTCCCTCCCGCGCGATCGGAACCGGCTGGTTGCGCGAGCCGGTGGAAATGCCTTTCGTGTACGCCGTGATCAGTATCGGCCCCACAGAATCCCAGATGTGCGCGTACAGCTCCGCCGCGGGCATTCCGAGCGCGCGCGGATGATGGTCCCCGAGGTTGCGCGCGCAGACGTCGTTGTAGAAGGTGGTCAGCTCCTCGCCCCAGTACACGGCGATCGGCGACGAGGAGTGCAGGCAGATATTCAGCGCCGTCCGCAGCGATGGCGACCAGTCCGCGATGGGCCCCACCGGCGACGCTGACCAATCCCTCGTCCGAATCAGAGTTGCGACTTCGCTGCTTCCGAGCCAGGGCAGCGAGTCGTCGTTGCGGAGGAGCGCGTTCATGCCCGGGCGCTCGCGTTCAGTTCTGTCGCGAGCGGTGGCTTCTCGCCGATTCCTTCACCGCCCTGACGAGTGCGCCAAGGTCGATGGGCTTTTGCAGATACATCGAGTTTCGAAATGCTGGCGGCAGGAACGATGCGTCGTAGCCGGTGGCGAAGATGGAGCGCACACCCCGCGCCTGCAGCTCGCCCGCGAGCTGGAACACGTGCTCGCCGTGAAGATTCACATCGAGCACGGCACAGTCGAGCGTCTCGCGCACCATGAGCTCGCGTCCGCGCTCCACGTCCGCGGCGGGGCCGATCACCGAAGCGCCGCGCTTGCGAAGCGCCGCGCAGATTTCCTCGGCGATGAAGAAGTCGTCCTCGACCACCAGGACGAGATGCCCTGCGAGCTCGTGGTCCGATGAATCGCCCGAACAGGTTCCGCGCATGGATGAGCTCCTTAAGTCATTCGACAGCAGCGGTGGGGACGACGATGTCGGGCGTGAGCGGGATGTCGATGATGCAGCGGACGGCCGCCTGCTCGAACAGGAGTTGAGTGGATCCGCGCAACTCGTAGGGTACTGTGCGTTCGATCAGCTCTCGGCCGAATCCCCTATGCGCGGGAGGCGCCGCCCCGTCCAGCGGCGCGCCGACTTCCCGCCAGTGGAGACGCACGCGCGGCGAATCCCGATCGACTTCCCGGCGCCACGTGATCGTCACCTGCCCGTCGGGCGAGGAGAGCGCGCCATGCCGGCGAGCGTTTGCGATGAGCTCGTGGACAGCGAGCCCGAGCGTCTCCGCCGCCTTCGCGCGCAGGCGCACGCCGGGCCCCGACGCCGTCACCTTGTGTCCGACGTCGTTCGCGGCCAGCTCTGAGTCGATGAGCTCGTGCAGATCCACCCCGGCATCGAGCTCGCGCATGACGATGCCGTGGATTCGCGCGAGCGCCCCGATGCGTCCTTCCAGATTTGCCGCGAGCTCGCCGGTGGTGGAGCTCGTCTCCGCCGTCTGCCGCACGAGCGAACGCACTAAGCCCAGCACGTTGCGAAGGCGGTACTGCAGGTCCGCCATCGCGAGCCAGTGGCGGCGCGCAGGGCCCCGCAACCCCTCCACATCCGCCGCATTCCCGAGCCAGCCGCCGACGGAGCAGGACTCCGCATCCTCCGTCCCCGCGTTCTCAAGCCGTTGACTCAACACGAGCCCCGCCGTGCGCGCGAGCATCTCCAGCGCGAGCACCTCGGAGGCGGACGGCCAGTGCTCCTGCGACCAGGCGAACGTGATGGCGGAAAACGCCGCCGGCTTGCCCACCGGCACGACTACGAGGCTGCGCGCGAACGCCGTGCCGTTAGTATGCAAACGGGTTCGCTCGTCGCAGTGGACGTCTGGCACCACGGCCGTCTGCCCGGCCTGCAGCACCCAGCCCGAAATATGCGTGATGACTTTCGACCGGATGGCGTGCGAGAGCGTGTCCGGATTGCTCCCGGGCGCGAAATGAAACTCCTCGCCGCGCGCGAGGACGAGCGAGATCCCGCTGACGTCGCAGGCTTTTTGCGCGAGCGTGCCGCACACGCGAACGACGTCTTCGTCCGACTTCGCGGAACTGAGCTCGTCCAGCGCGTCCGATAGCAGGCGCAACTGGGCGACTCCGGGAGTTGCCGAATCCTTGTGCACGTTACTCCGCCAAGCGTAGTCGTATGCGCCACGTGCGTACGGGGAGAAGCGATCCCTCGCGGCACACGAAACCTATGTTAGCGCCATCTCGCTCGCGAAGGGGGATGAATTCGCTCCGCCAATCCTCGCCTCGGTGACACGGCTGTCATGAAGGACTGAAATCAGATCAGCACGTAAGTTGTCCTCAGTATTGCTATGGCAACCGAGGCGAGCGGTTCTACTTCCCGGATGCCCCGAGCGCGCGGAAATCCACGTCGCTATCGGCAGCGAGCCAGACGAGCGCGGCCCATGCGGCGACGTTCTGTGACAGCGCCGCGGGGTCGATCTTGTCCAGCGTGTCGTTCGCGGTGTGATGGAGGTCGAAATATCGCGTGCCGTCCTGATTCAGAAGGAAGATCGGCACGCCGAGATTCGCGAGCGGCGCGATGTCCGCTCCGCCGCTGCCGGGCGGCACGGTGGACGGCACGACGGCGATGGGCGCGAGCACGCGCGTGAGCGTTACACCGAACGGGCTCGTCAGTGCGCCCGCGGGCAGGCTCACGGAGTACACACGGTCGGCGCCGAAGTCGCTTTCGCCCGCGATCACGTGCGAACCGATCTCGGAACGGTATTCGCGCGGATACACTTCCGCCCCCAGCGCGACCTTGCCGGGCTGCGAAACTTCCTCCGATCCGTAGAGCACGACACGCACCGTACGCTTCGGTTTGCGGGGCGCCTCGGCAATCAGTTTCGCGGCGGCAGTGATGATCGCGGCTCCCGCCGCATCGTCCACCGCGCCGGTGCCGAGATCCCAGCTGTCCAGGTGCGCGGCGAGCAGCAGGATTTCGTTGGGCCGCTCGCTTCCGCGGATGTCGCCGATGACGTTCTGCGAGGTGGCGTTCGCCACGTACGAAGCCGTGGAGCTCAGACGGAGACGCACCTTCTCTCCAAGCTTCGCGAGCCGCTCGAGCTGTTCCGAGTCCGCCTCGGAGATCGCGAACGAGGGGATCGCGACTCGTTCCCCGTCGTATCGCGCCGCGCCCGCGTGAGCGAACCGGTCTCCACCGGTTGCGAGCGAGCGAAGCGCGAAAGCCACTGCGCCTTTCCGAGCCGCTTCCGTGGGGCCGTCACGACGCGCGGCGCCCGTCACGCCGTACGAAGAACCGTCCTGTGTGGCCGGCATGGGCCGCGTGACCACGGCGATCTTTCCGGCGAGGGAGCCGGGCGCCGCGGCTTTCAGGTCGTCGAAAGTCGGGAAGAGGACAACTTCGCCTTCCACGCCGCCCGCCGGTGTCGGCGGAGAGCCGCCGAGGGCGGCCGCGACGACAGGCTGCGGGAAGGGCGCGGTGATTTCCACCTTCTCGGTGCCGCGGACCCAGTAGGTCATCGGAAACGGCTGGATGCGCACGTTCTCGAATCCGAGCTCCTTCATTCTCCTGGCCGACCATTCGGCCGCCGCCCGTTCGGCGGGCGAGCCTGCGGGGCGCGGGCCGATGCGAGTGGTGAGCTCGCTGACGAAGTCCCACGCCACCGATTCGCCGCGCATGGCCTTGTCGCGAAGCTCGTTCGCGATGGTTTCGGACGAGTCGTTCGCGCTCGAGGCGGCCGCGACCGCGGTCACGAGCAGGAAACCGGAAGAGAGGAGCTGGGCGAGGCGATTCATGAAGTGGAAGTCCCATTTCGCGGCGATGTTTCGATTGTATTTCACGCGCGGTGCCAGACGGCGCTCGCTTGCGACGCGCAGTGGGCAACTCGCGGCGAACGTTGATAGAGACCTGGCCATTGAGAGTCGCCATCAAGAGCGGCCCCGTCGCGAGTGGCCATCAAGAGCGGTGCGTCGAGAGAGTGGCCCATTGCGGGCGGCCTCAGCGCGCGAGTCGCGAAACGGCTGAGGTTGCGGACCGTGAAGCGCCTCGCGGCCTTCCGCCTGCACATTCGCCGATCCTGCCTGTGGATTGCCGGCATAATCCGCGCGCCATGCAGAACCGGGATCTCATCGTCCGCCACTTCCGCCAGATCGCGCTCTGGCCGCTCCAGCTCATGCCGCTTCGTCCGGGCCAGCAGGTGCAGCGGCATTGGGAAGCGCTCGAGGGCATCAAATCCGGCAATCCCTGGCGGGAGCTCGTCGAGCGGTTCGCGGATCCCGCCGAGTTCCACGAGCGTCACTACAAGGAATTCGTCACCTTTCTGCCCTACGTACAGCGGTTCCTGTATGGCTCGACGGCGGGGCAGGAGGCCGCCAGCGCGCCGGCGCAAGGAAGCATGCGTGTCTTTCGTCGGGACGACGTCGCGAAGGTCCGCATCACCTTCGCGCCGGGCGGCGAGCCCTGGGTTTTCGACGTGCAGCACGTCAGCCTCTTTTTCTTCCTCGACGCGGACATCGCCATCCTCGCGTTCGAGATGTACACGGACGACATTCCGCTCTCGCGGGCCCAGGACACCCTGTTCCGTTTCGGCCGCGCGTACCCCGCGTATTGGGAAAAAGACGGGCAGGGCGGCAATTGTCCGTATTCGGTGGAATGGCTTGGGCGTAGCGGTCAGGTGCTCGCTGCATCGGACTACGCGGCGCGGGCGAAGTACCTGGCGTTCGTCGCGCGGTATCGCACGCCATGTCTTGCGCATCACTGGGAATTCTTGCTGCAGCCGTTGCTGCTTGAGTATCCGGGGCAGGTCGGGACGCTTCGTTACCGGCTGCTCGAGTACAACCGGATGCCGTTCCTCTCTTTCTTCTCAGTGGACGATCCGGCGCAGCTCACGCGCGCGGACTTTGTGCGCATCGGCATGGTCACTCGGCCGGGCGAGCCGGACACGCTGCCGTACTCGTCCACGGCGCTGGCGGACTTCGAGCGCGAGTACTGCGACGATCGCTTCTGGGGCCGGTCCGGCGAACGCTTTTCCGGCGACACGCGGTTCATCGTCACGGGGCTCACGCTGTCGATCGTGGGCCGGCACGGGGATTCCTTCTTTTCCGGCGCGGTGACGGGGCTTCTCGGGCAGTTCCGGCACCAGTACTTCCTGCTGTTCCTCATCGCGCATTTCCACAAGGCCGCGCTCGTTTCGATGTCCGACGAGCTCGCCGTCGCGATGAACCGGCTCATCGTGGGCGAAACGGAGTCGGTGAAGAACTTCAAGCGCACCATCCGGCAGATGATGGAAGTGTTCCTGCGCTTCACGCATCGCTACTGGTTTCACGAGGTTTCGAACCAGGGCATCGCGCGCAGCATCTTCGGCCGCCTGACCAGGCTGCTCGGCAACGAGCATCTGTATGCAGAGGTCCGTAACGAAGTCACGGACATGAACAATTACCTGGACTCGGACAGCGCGCGGCGTCAGGCGAACACGGTGCTGAGGCTCACCGTCGTCACGATTCTCGGGCTCGTGGGCACGATCGCTTCGGGGCTTCTCGGCATGAACGTGTTTGCTGAAGCAGACAAGCCGGTGCTCTGGCGCGTAGTCCTCTTCGGCGTCATTACGGCTGCCACCTTCGCGCTCACGGTGGCGACCGTGGCGCAATCGAAGAAGCTGGCGGACCTGCTGGACGTGCTTTCGGATGCGCGTTTGGGCTGGAAATCCAAGTGGCGCGCGATGACGCGCGTGTGGAAGGCGGCGCCCTAGCGAACGGCTTGCTCGCGGCGGTCCGCACGGACGAACCGTCGTTGCACTTGTGCGAGCGGTGGAGCGCGCGGTGGTGCGCGCGAGCGGCGCGTGGTGGAGGGCGCGCGGGGCGCGCCGCTCGGGTCGGCCTGCTCGCGCGGGCTAAGCAGGTATGTTCTCGCAGCGGGCCGACGGGTTGCGGGGAGGCGTCGGGGTTGGCCTTTGGTCCTATTTCCGGGGACATTTTCTGTCCGCGAAGAGCCGCCAAACTGCTGCGCGGCAGCCACAAACCGTGACTCGGAGCGCCGGGTGGGAGTAAGCTTCCCGGCCTCATGGAAGCCCGATCTTCCTCGCGAATTTTCTCTGCCGGCGCGGTCGTCGCGCTCCTGCTGGTGCTCGCGTTGCCGGCAGCCGTTCCGTGCACGCCCAGCGAAAACAGCAGCCATTCGCTCGCCGCCGATCCGGCGCCCGGCGAAAAGAACCGTAACGAACGGGAACGCTGCAAGAAGATGGAAAACGGTCGCCTTCCCAAAGGGTGCCCGGACGGCGGCGAGCGCCTTCCGCAGGACAAACGTTCACCGCTCGATAGCATTCCCCCGCTGGCTCCGCTCGTCGCCTGACGAAATCGGCGAGTGCGAGCACGTTGATCGTGCTCGCAGCGTGCCAGTCCTCCCCCAAACCCTTGCGCGCTCGGGCTCGCATCTTCCGGCGCTCGTGCGAGCGTGCGAGAAAATGCGCGGCCACACGTGATACGGGCCGCCCCGTGCGTGCGGGCACCTGCCTTTACTTCGGGGAGGCCGCGTTCCCGTCTGAGTCGCCGCCGCCGGCACTGTCCGCTTTGTCATCCGACTTTTCGGCCGACTTCTCGGCCGACTTCTCGTAATCGTCGAGCGCTTTCGACTCCGGCGCTTTCAGCCTGCCGAACGCGCGGAGCTGGCAGCGCGTCCCGTCGCCGAGCACGACGCTGGAGAAGCGGTCGATCTGCTCGAAGCCGCCCCGCGTTTCGAACGCCAGCCGGTTCGTGAAATTGAGCCCCAGGCAGGGACCGAACGTGTCCGCGCGATACCGCGTGCCATCGACGGCGGTGATGATGATCGTCTCGTCGTTCACCGCGGACCAGTCCCGAATGCGCATCCGCTGCAAACGGGCATCGGGATCCGCAACAGGGTAGGACGCTATCTGTTCCGCCGTGGGCTTCCCGGAATTTCTCGAGGCGCAGGCAGTCAGCGCGACCGCCAGGGCCAACACCAGTGCGAGGGCAGACTTCATTGCCATAGTCCTCCACAAATCTTCGCCAGCGCGCCGCTTTCCGGCCCGAACGAGGCGAGCCGGGGCTCCGACACTGTGCCCCAGGTAGGACGCAGTGTCCTCACCCTTGAAGGAAAAATGGCGGAGAAACTCGTATGAACAACTGGACAACCAGGCTGCGTGCCCCGGCCCTTGGCTTTGCTCTGGCGACGGCGCTTGCCGTGGCGACGGCTCCGGTGCATGCGGCTGAAAAGAAGAAGTCCTCGAAGCCCGAGAGCATCGGGGTGCTGAGCGGACTCGTGATCGGTGCGGCGGCGGGCGGCCCGGTGGGCGCGATCGTCGGCGCGGCTGGCGGGGCCATCCTTGGAGATCGGTGGCATCAGAAGGACGTGAAGAACGCCGCGCTCACCGCGAACCTGGAAAAGAGCCTGGCGGCCCGGGCGGAGCTGGAGAGCCTGCTCGCGCAGACCCAGGCGCAGGGGATGGAGCTTGGGCAGAAGCTCGCGAAAGCGCGGGATCTGGAAGCGGCGATCGCGTTCCGCACGAACGACGCCAGCCTTTCGGATGACGACGTCGCGCGGCTTCAGAAGATCGGGTCGCTGGTCGGGGCGATCGGCGAAATGAAAGTGCGGGTGTCGGGCTACGCGGATCCGCGCGGGACGGAGGAGTTCAACGCTGCGCTCTCGAAGCGGCGGGCCGAGTCGGTGGCGGGCGTGCTTGCGGCGGCGGGAGTTCCTTCTGATCGCATCGTCGTCGAGGCGCATGGAGAGTTCGATTCGACGAGCGCTGACGGGGACCTCGAGGGGTATGCCTTCGAGCGCCGGGTGACGGTGCGGATCGAGCAGGAGGGTGGGGAGTCGGCGGTGGCCTCACTTAAATGAACTGAGAGGATGAGTTGCTGCAGCTCGCCCGGTGATTGAAGGACTTCGAAGAAGCCCTCAATCGCCGGGCGGCTCGGAGCCGGAACCGAAACCCTTTCGCGCAGCGGCCCGGAGCCGGAACCGAAACCCTTCGCGCAGCGGCCCGGAGCCGGAACCGAAACCCTTCGCGCAGCCGCCCGGAGCCGGAACCGAAACCCTTCGCGCAGCGGCCCGGAGCCGGAACCGAACCCCTTCGCGCAGCCGCCCGGGGTCGAAACCGAAACCCCTTCGCGCAGCCGCCCGGAGCCGGAACCGAAACCCTTTCGCGCAGCGGCTCGGGGTCGGAACTGAAACCCTTGCTCAGCGGCCCGGAGCCGAACCCTTTGCTACCCTCGCGGGCATGGCTCCTCAAATCATCCCGCTCCCGGCGGCGGTCGACGCCGAGGTCTCATCCCCCAGCCCGGACGTCCTGCTCGCCGGCAATCCCAGAACCTCCGTCGCCAACGCCTTCACCGATTCGACCGGCCAGTTCTTCGCCGGCCGATGGTCCAGCACCCGCGGGAAGTGGCGCGTCCGCTACACCGAGAACGAGCTTTGTGTGATGACGAGCGGTCGCGTCGTCCTCACGGATAACGATGGTGCAGTGCACTCGTTCAGCGCGGGCGATGCATTCGTGATACCCGCCGGCTTTTCAGGCACCTGGGAAACGGTGGAGGACTGCACCAAAATCTACGCCATCTTCGAAAGCCGCCCCTGAACAGTGCACGCCGCGGTGCACTTGTCGCTACAATCCGACCCGATGTGATGCAATTCAAGCATCTAGCTGTCGCGTAGAGATGGCACAGCTGTTGCTTTGATCCCCGCCGATCATCAACGCTGATTACTTCGGAGGGTCCATGAAATTGATCAGAGGCGCAGCATTGACGACCGGTCTGCTGCTTGTTGCGGGCGCGGCACAAGCCGGTGTGAGCAGTACGGTCACCATCGTGAGTGACTACGACTTTCGCGGATTCAGTCAGTCCGGTCGCGATCCGGCGCTGCAGGTCTCCCTCGATTACGCGGCGGACTCCGGCTGGTATGCCGGCGTCTGGGGCAGCAACATCGATGACTTCCTGGACTACGACGGGCAAGGCATAGCCGAGACGGAGATCGACCTCTACACCGGCTACAGCCAATCCTTCGACAGCGGCTTCGGTTACGACGTCGGTATCACGTACTACACGTACTCCGGCGCGTCCGACCTCAACTACTTCGAGATCTACGGAAAGCTCTCGTACAAGTGGCTCACGGGCTCGCTGTACTGGAGCGACGACTTCGCGGGCTTCGACAACGCCACGCTGGATCCGGGCGTGAAGAGCGGCAGCGCGTACTACATCGCGCTGGACGCGTCGCTTCCGGCTGGTCCGCTGACGGTGGACCTGCACGCTGGCCTGAGCGACGGCGACGGCATCCAGCCGCTCTTCGGCGGGCTCGAGGATTCGTACACGGACTACTCGATCGGCGTGTCCTACTCGGCGAACAACTTCACCACCGGCTTCAAGTGGGTTGCGTACGATGCCGACAGCGCGGGTAGCGACGACCGCTTCCTGCTGAGCGTCAGCACGACCCTTCCCTGGGGCGAGTAAACAGAAGAAGGGCGCGCCTACCCATCATGGAACCCGAACGGGCCTGTCGCGGAAGCCGGCGGGCCCGTTTGGCTGCCACATCGGCGATCGGGTGGGACATAACGCGCCTGAAAGGTGATTCCCGTCGCATTTCTCCGCGGCGGGACTACCGCCACGCGGCCGTCGCGTGGAAAAGTCCGCTGGCTGAACAGGCACAGGTCTGCTCGAGCAAGAAGGCGGCGCGCGGGGAGGCGCGCCGCCTTTTCATTTGCGCGGGTGCCGTCTCGATCTAAAGACTCTTCAGCACTTCCGCGAGCGTTCCGAAGATCTGGTCGATGTGCTGGCGCTCGACGATCAGCGGCGGGGACAGCGCGACGGTGTCTCCCGTCTGCCGCACGAGCATCCCCTTCTCGAAGCACTTGAGATACACCTCGAACGCACGCGCGCCCGGCTTTCCGGGGATGGGCTCGAACTCCAGTGCGGCGATGAGCCCGTAGTTGCGGATGTCGATGAGATTCTTCGCGCCTTTGAGCGAGTGCGCGGCGTCCTCCCAATATCGCGACATCGACTTCGCGCGCGTGAGCAAGCCTTCGCCCTGGTAAATCCCAAGTGCCGCGAGCCCCGCGGCGCACGCGACCGGGTGCCCGCTGTACGTGTATCCGTGGAACAGCTCGATGCCGTCCGGGCCGGACATGAACCCATCGTAGATCGTCTTGTTGACGAATACGCAGCCCATTGGAATGCAGCCGTTCGTGAGGCCCTTCGCGCCCGTGATGATGTCTGGCGTGACGCCGAATTCCTGCGCGGCGAAGGGCGACCCGGTGCGGCCGAAGCCGGTGATCACTTCGTCGAAGATGAGCAGCAGGTCGTGCTTCGTGCAGATCTCGCGAATACGCTGCAGATAGCCTTTCGGCGGAACGAGGACCCCGGTGGAGCCCGCGATGGGCTCGATGACGACGGCCGCGATCGTCGAAGGATCGTGGAACAGCACGAGCTTCTCGAGCTCTTCCGCCAGCTCCTTGCCGTGCTCCGGCTCGCCGCGCGTGAAGGCGTTTCGCTTGAGATCGTGCGTATGCGGGATGTAGTCCACGCCCGGCATGAGCGAAGCGGACCACCACTTTCGGTTCGGCGTGATACCGCCGATGGATGTGCCGCCGATGTTCACGCCGTGATACGAGCGCTCGCGGCTGATGATCTTCGTGCGCTGGGAGTCGCCCTTCACGCGGTGATACGCGAGGGCGATCTTGAGCGCCGTATCCACGGCTTCCGAGCCTGAATTCGTGAAGAAGACGTGATCGAGCCCGGCGGGCGCGATCTTCGTCAGCGCGTTCGCGAGCTCGAAGGCGGGCGGGTGGCCCATCTGGAACGCCGGCCCGAAATCCATCGTCTCCAGCTGCTTCGCGACGGCTTCGGCGATCTCGCGCCGGCCGTGGCCCGCGTTCACGCACCAGAGGCCCGCCACCGCGTCCAGGATCTGCCGGCCGTCCGGCGTCCAGTAATGCATCCCCGAGGCCCTGGCGAGCAGGCGCGGGTTCGCCTTGAACTGCCGGTTGGCCGTGAACGGCATCCAGTAGGCGTCGAGCTCGGCAGGAGACATGGGTTGCGGCTCCGGGGATTGAGGAACGGTGAGGAAAACGGGTCGCGATGATAAGAAAAATTGACAGGTCGGGCTACGAGGGCCTCAAATTTCGCTCCTCTCGTTGAGGATCGTAAACACCATGAGCATCGACGTCGGCGCGCGGCTCAGAAGCGTCCGGATCACGTTTGGCCTTTCCCAGCGGGCACTTGCGCGTCGCGCGGGTGTCACGAACGGGCTCATCTCGCTCATTGAGCAGAACCGCGTCAGCCCGTCCGTCAGTTCCCTGAAGAAGGTGCTGGATGGCGTGCCGATGACACTCGCGGAATTCTTCACGATGGACATGGCGGCGGCGCCGCAGGCGTTCTTCAGCTCGGATGAGCTGAGCGAGATCGGGAACGACCAGGTCTCGCTCCGGCTCGTGGCGGCCCAGCGTCCCGGGCGGCAGCTCACGCTGCTCCATGAGCGTTACGCGCCGGGCGCTGAAACCGGCGAGGACATGCTCACGCATCGGGGTGAGGAGGGCGGCATTGTCGTGCGTGGGCGCATCGAGCTCACGCTGGCGGGCAACACGCGCGTGCTCACGCCCGGAGAGGCGTACTACTTTTCGAGCCACCTGCCGCATCGGTTCAGGAACGTCGGCCGCGAGACGTGTGAGATCATCAGCGCCAGCACACCAGCCACTTTCTGAGCGACGAAGACTTACGCCATGAATGCGCAAACCCAGTCCTGGCACGAGCGAGCAAGGGAGCTGCAACCCATCACGCAGGCGTTCATCGGCGGGCAATACGCGAACGCCGTGTCGGGCGCCACGTTCACACGCGTGAATCCGGCGAACGGTGAGGTGCTGGCACAAGTTGCCGCGTGCGATGCGCGGGATGTGGACCTGGCCGTCGCTGCCGCTCGCTCGGCGTTTGAATCCGGCTCGTGGGCGAAGCAGTCGCCGAGGGCACGCAAGAAGGTTCTGCTGCGGTTTGCGGAGCTGATTCGCGAGAACGCGGAAGAGCTCGCGCTGCTGGAAACGCTGGATACGGGCAAGCCGATTCGGGACAGCCTGAACGTCGACCTTCCTGCAACCGCGAACTGCATCCAGTGGTTTGCGGAGGCGGTGGACAAGATCTATGACGAAGTGGCGCCGACGGATCCTTCGGCGCTTGCGCTGATTACGCGCGAACCGTTGGGTGTGGTCGGGGCCATCGTGCCGTGGAATTTTCCGCTGATCATGGCGGCGTGGAAGATCGGGCCGATTCTCGCGGCGGGCAATTCGCTTGTGCTGAAACCGTCGGAGAAATCGCCGCTGTCGGCGATTCGTCTGGCGCAGATCGCGAGTGAGGCGGGGATTCCGGACGGCGTGTTCAACGTCGTGCCGGGGCTTGGCATGCCGGCGGGCAAGGCGCTCGCGCTTCACATGGATGTGGACGGGATCGCGTTCACCGGCTCTACCGCGACCGGACGTTCGATCATGCAGTACGCGGGGCAGTCCAATCTCAAGCGCGTGTCGCTGGAGTGCGGGGGGAAATCGCCCAACATCGTGCTCGCGGATTACGACAATCTCGAACGTGCGGCCACGGCGGCTGCGTTCGCCATCTTCTTCAATCAGGGGGAGATGTGTTCCGCCGGGTCGCGGCTTCTCGTGCAGGAAAGCATCAAGGATGCGTTTCTGGAGAAGGTGCAGGAAGTCGCGCGCGGGATGGTGCCGGGGGATCCGCTGGATCCTGAGACGAAGCTTGGTGCGATCGTCGACGAGGGGCAGATGAATCGCGTGCTGAGCTACATCGATGCTGGCAGGAAGGATGGTGCGAACGTCCGCCTTGGCGGTAATCGCGTGCGCGAGTCGAGCGGCGGGTTCTATGTGGAGCCCACGGTGTTCGAGGGCGTGACGCCGCGGATGAAGATCGCGCGGGAAGAGATTTTCGGGCCGGTGCTTGCGACGATCACCTTCAAGACGGTGGACGAAGCCGTGCGGATTGCGAATGACGTGATCTATGGCCTCGCGGCGGCTGTGTGGACGCGGGACATCACCACGGCGCATCGAGTCGCCCGCGCGCTGCGCGCCGGCGTGGTCTATGTGAACTGCTACGACGCGGACGACATCACGGTGCCGTTCGGCGGGTTCAAGCAATCAGGCATCGGTAGAGACAAGTCGCTTCACGCGTTCGACAAGTACACCGAGCTGAAGACGACCTGGATCGACCTGTCCTGAACACGTCATCCCTTCGATTCCTCGCGAGCGCGCCTCGCGGGCTTGCGGATTTGCTGGCGAAGGAGCTTGCGGGCTTCGGCGCGAGTGATGTTCGCGAGCGTTCTACTGGCGTTGCCTTCACGGGGGCGCTTGAGGTTGCGTATCGCGCGTGCCTCTGGTCTCGCATCGCTAACCGCGTGTTCCTTGAGGTGGCGGAGTTCGATGCGGGGACGACGGATGAGTTCTATGCGTGGGCGCGTCGGGTGGACTGGGCGGCGCATATTGGGCCTGGGGTCACCATTGCTTGCGACTTCACGGGGAAGCATCCGGCCCTGACGCACACGCATTTCGGTGCGTTGAAGCTGAAGGATGCGATTGTCGATTCGCTGCGCGAGAAGGCGGGGTATCGGCCGGATGTTTCGCTGGAACAGCCCGGAGTGCGCGTTCATGCGCATGCCAACCGGTCGAGGATTTCGTTGTCGATCGATTTGTCGGGGGAGAGTCTGCATCGGCGCGGATATCGGGGCGCGGGGGGAGAGGCGCCGCTGAAGGAGAACGTTGCCGCTGGGGTGCTGATGCGGGCGGGGTGGGTGGAGATGTGTCGGGAGGCGCTAGGGCCTCGCGCTGCTGCCAATGTTGCGGCCTCCGCTGGCGCCCCGGTTGCGGGGAACTCTGCGTCTGACGCTGGCGCGCGGGCTGCCGACGGCACTGCGTCTGGCGCTGGCGCGCGTGGCGCCGGCAGCGGTGCGAGTGGTGTTGACGAGTTGTCTGTCGGGAGCACCGAGAGTGGCGCTGGCGCGCTAGGTGCTGAGAGTGCGGCGAGTGGAAGTCGCGCGCTGGAGTTTCTGGATCCGATGTGCGGCTCGGGCACCTTCGTCATCGAGGCCGCGATGATGGCCGCGGGTATCGCGCCTGGTCTCGGTCGGGATTACTTCGGCTTTCTCGGCTGGCGCCAGCACGATGCCGCGCTCTGGGAGCGCCTGCGTTCCGAAGCGTCGGCGATCGCTCGCGACGCTGAGGACACGCCGGTTGTCATCCGCGGCCAGGACCGCGACGCCACCGCCATCCGCGCCGCGCGCGCGAATGCCCAGCGCGCTCAAGTGGACGCGCTCGTCCGCTTCGCCGTCCAGCCGCTCGCCGAAGCGCGCCCGCTTCGTGCCGCGGCCGCTGGGCAACAGGCTCGGGGAGTGCCGAGTGAAACACTCGCGAGGCTCAATCGAGAGAACGCCGCCGACAAGGACGCTGCTGCCCCCGCGGGGGACGCTGCAGCTGCTACCAAAACGGTTGCCACAAAGGCGGCGGGCGCCGAGAGCACTGCCGTCGAGACGACTGCCGCTGAAGGAAACGCCGCCGGGGACGATGTTGTCGCTGAGGAGAATGCTGCAGCCAAGACGAATGCTGCGGCCAAGACGAATGCTGCGGCCAAGACGGGCGTCGTCGCCGAAACGAACGCTTCCGACGGCGGCGCGCCGCCGCCAGCGGGGCTGGTGTGCGTCAACCCGCCGTACGGCGTGCGCCTGGAGGACCTCCAGAAAGCCCGCGCAATCCATCGCGAGCTCGGCGAAGTTCTGCGCGAGCGCTTCGAAGGCTGGCAGGCCGCCGTGCTCACCGGGTCTCCCGATCTCGGCCTCGAGCTCGGATTGCGCGCTCACCGCGTGCACACGGTCTGGAACGGCGCCATCGAATGCCGCCTCCTGCGCATCAAGGTCGAGCCCAAATCAGCTCGCACGCTGATCGCAGACCGAGGCGCCGCGCGCATCGACACGTCGTTGCGCGAGTCGAACGGCGCCAGGATGTTCGGCAACCGCCTGGCCAAGAACCTCAAGCAGCTGAAGGGCTGGCTGAAACAATCCGGCGTCACCTGCTATCGCGTGTATGACGCAGACATGCCCGAGTACGCCTTCGCCATCGATTCGTATTGCGTAGTAGGGGAAGAAGTCGCGAGTCCAGCCTCGAGCAGCCGCAGCGCGCACGAATCGGGCGGCGCGCAGCGCTTGAGCGCTCGCGCGCACGGCTCCGAAGGCCACGCGCAGGGCTTGAGCGGTAGCGCACACGGCGCGGGCGGCCACGCGCAGGGTTCGAGTGGCAACGTGCAGGGCACGGGCGGTCGCCGGGTGCAGGCCGTTGCCAGCACAGGCGAACCCGGCGAAACATGGCTCCACGTCCAGGAGTACGCTGCTCCATCCACCATCGACGAAGAAGCCGTGCGACGTCGTCGCGCCGAAGCTTTCTCGGCATTGCCAGACGTCACGGGCGTTCCACCCGAACGCATCCGCGTACGCTTGCGTAGAAAGCAGACCCGCGGCAACCAGTACCAGAAAGTCGCCGACCAGTTCCGCTTCTTCGTCGTCGAGGAAGGCGGCCTGAAGTTCCGCGTGAACTTCGACGACTATCTCGACACCGGCCTCTTCCTCGACCATCGCCCCACACGCGCGCGCCTTCGCGAGCTGGCCGATGACAAGCGCTTCCTCAATCTCTTCGCGTACACCGGTACGGCGACCGTGTACGCCGCGGCGGGCGGCGCTCGCACGAGCACGTCCGTGGACCTGTCTCGCACCTATCTGGATTGGGCCGAACGCAATCTCGGCCTGAACGGACTGGCCACGCGCCACCACGAGCTTATCCAGGCGGATTGTCGCGAGTGGCTAGAGGAAGCCGCGCGCGCCCGACGTGTGTACGACCTGATCTTTCTGGACCCGCCGACATTCTCGAACTCCAAGCGCATGGAGGGCGTGCTCGACACCTCGCGCGACCATCCGCTGCTCATCGACGCCTGCATGCGCGTGCTCGCGCCGGGCGGACTGCTGGTCTTCTCGACGAATGCACAAAAGTTCAGGCTCGATGCCTCGCTCGCCGAGCGCTACGATGTGAAGGACGTGACGGCGGCGACCATCCCGCGCGACTTCGAACGCAATCCGCGCATCCATCGCTGCTTCGACATTCGTCATCGCGGATGAGGCGAGCATGAGACTCTCGGATTTCCAGGCACTGACGTTCGACTGTTACGGAACGCTCATCGATTGGGAGACGGGGCTTCTCGCGGCCCTTCGGGGCCTGGTTTCCTGCGCGCCGAAGCGTCGCTCGCAGGAGGAAGTGCTGGGTGATTTCGCCGTACACGAATACGAGCAGGAGCACTTCACCCCGACGATGAAGTACTCGCAGCTTCTCGCAGTCGTATACAAGCGGCTTGCCGAGAACTGGGACGCGCCGGCGCCGTGGTCGGAGTGCACGACGTTCGCAGCTTCCATTCGTACGTGGGAGCCGTTTCCGGATACGGTGCCAGCGCTCACGTATCTGAAAAAGCACTACAGGCTGTACGTGCTTTCGAATGTGGACAACGAGAGCTTCTCGTACACCGCGCGGAAACTGGGAGTCCGGTTCGATGGCGTGATGACCGCGGAGGACATTGGGTCGTACAAGCCGAACCTCCGGAACTTCGAATACATGCTCGCGCGGCTGCGAAGTCAGGGCATTGAGAAGAATCGCATTCTCCATGTCGCGCAGAGCCTGGTGCATGATCATGCGCCGGCGAATGAGCTGGGCATTGCTTCATGCTGGATCAATCGCCAGCAAGGCAGGCCGGGCGCGACCGGCGAAGCGGCGAATCCTCCGCGTTACGACTTCACGTTCAACAGCATGGGCGAGTTCGTGGACGCCCATCGCGCGGAGATCGGTGGCTAGCGCTCGCTGAAGCTGGCATTTCGTCGCCGGAGACAGGGGGAATCGCGATTCCCCTTGTCTGGTTCTGAAAAACTGTGACTTCCCGTGGCATAGACAAACAAATCCGCCGGACTTGCTTCATGCCGGTGCGCAGAAGCTTGCTGGCGGCCGCTTTGTCCCTGTTTCTCGCGAGCGAGAGGCACTAATCGTGCGAATAGGTCGGGGACTTGCGATTCCCCCGTCTATTTCGTGAAAAAGACTGAGGGACTCGCAAGTCCCCTCGCTATTTCTCGTCGAAGGCTGGGGACCCGTGAGTCCCCTTTTCTATTTCGCCCCAAGAGCCGGGGACTCGCGATTCCCCGAGTCTTTTTCCGCCGGAGTCTTCGTTGCCGACCTCGACTTCGGCTCTCGCCGGCTCAGGTGATCGAGATTTTCAGACTATCGAGGCCGTCGATGCCGGCTTCGACCACATCCCCTTTCGCAAGCGGGCCGACGCCGGCGGGCGTGCCGGTGAAGATGATGTCGCCGGGCGCGAGCTCGAACAGCGTTGAGAGCTCGGCGATGATCTCGGGGACCTTCCAGGTCATCTCGGCGATATTCGAGTCCTGCTTCGTCTTGCCGTTCACACTGAGCCAGATGCGGGCGTTCTCGAGGATGCCGCCCGCCGCCACGGGCCGGATCGCCGCGATGGGCGCCGAACGGTCGAAGCCCTTGCTCGTATCCCAGGGCTGGCCCTTGTCCCGGGACTGCGACTGCAAATCCCGGCGCGTGAGATCGATCCCCACCGCATACCCATAGATGAGCGAATTCGCCGTCGCAACCGGCACGTTCGCCCCGCCGCTACCCAGCGCGACGACCAGCTCCCCTTCGTAATGGAAGTTCGCGGTGCGCGGCGGATACGGAATCTGCGCCCCGTTCGCCACGACGGCATCCGCCGGCTTCGTGAAGAAGAACGGCGGCTCGCGATCGTCGTTCCCCATCTCGCGCGCATGCGCCGCGTAGTTACGCCCAACGCAGAAAATCCTCCGAACCGGAAACCGATCACGGCTCCCCCTCACTTCAACAGACGGAACAACAGGCGCGGCAATGACGTACGACATGAGGCCCTCGAAGCACAGGCGGATCTCGCCCGACCAGTCCCCCGATTCTACCCTCCGCGCGGCGCAAGCAGCCTGGGCTTGTTCTTCCGCAACCAGATCTGCGCCTTTGCGAGCAGTGCTTCCCCCTGGGCAACGCATTCTTTCACAGCGGACTCCGGAATGAGGTCGCCCGAGTAGTCGGTGGCATTGCGCAGCTTTCGCAGGTGATCGAGCCTCCACACGATTTTCTTGTCGACCCCGAGTGTCGCCGTCAGCGCCTGGATGGCGATCATGTGATGCCCGGGCACGCTCGACCGTGTTCGAAGACCGTGAGCGTGGAGCCCGACGTCAGCGATCATCCGGATCGCTGTGTAAGCGCTCGTGAACCGAGTTTCGGCACTGATGGCGCGGACTCTGGAGTCCTGCAGGTGACGGGTCGCACCGTCCAGCAGGCGTCGGATGGTTTCAGCGGCGGGCTCGACTTCCTCGAGATTTCGACCGGCCAATTCGCGCAAGGTCATCTTCGTCACCCACGAGGAAGATCTTCGGCTTCCTCAGAACGTCCGTTGTAAAAGGGCTTTTCGCGTTGGCCTTCGCGCTCCACTCGCGTGGGGAGAACACCTTTGGGTTGATCTCCCGGCCGAGCATCTGCTGCGCGGGATGCAGGGCGTCTATCACGGATCCGAAATCGGCGTTGCCGATGACGAGAACGTCGATATCACTGCCTTGCGTCTGCGTTCCCGCCGCCATCGAGCCGAAGATGAACGCGACGCTGATTTTATCAGCGAGAGGCGAAAGCACACGCGCGATCTCGTCGGCCATTCCAGCTGTTTTTCGGAGAATCGATGCGATCTCGTCGAATATGGGACTTGCGCGATTCGCGCGATGGAGCACCTGGTTGCCACGCGCCTCGCGCTCGAGCAGGCCGACTTCAGTGAGGAGTTTCAATTCGCGCATGACGCTGCCGGCTGGGAGGGCCGTGCGTCGTGCGATGTCGCGCCCATGCAGCCATTCGTCGGGGCGCAGGAAAAGCAGGGCGAGCACGCGGCGGCGATACCCGGGAAAAAGCACGGCGGAGAGCGACTGATGCATATTTCGCATCGATTGTCGCTTTTTTTGCATCACCCACGCAATGCGGGCCGTTAGCGGCGGGAGAGGATGTGTGACGTCGCTTCGTGGGTTTCTGCGAAGTGATGAAAGCCGGGGGAGCCCACCTGAAAGTTGTGTTTTTTGAGGGCTAAAACAATAACCCCGCCGGGGCCAGTCGAGGCGTACTGAAAGCTTGGTTGCGAATCAGCGGACGTTGATCAGCACCTTCACGCAGGCGGCTGCGGAAGCCTCAGGCATATCTGGTCGGCGCGTTACCTCCTGGGCGGCGGCGTGTCGCGGGCGGTTTCGGGGACTTGGGTTTGTTCGTCGCGCGCGGACTCGGGGACCATGATCTGTTCGTCGCGGGCGCTCTCGGGTTTCATGGAGTCGTCGTCGCGCGCTGTTTCGGGTTTTGTGGGATCGGGTTCGGTTTCGGGTGGCGGCGGCAGTGGTGCTGGTTCGGGCGGCGATCGGTCGCGTGTTGGGGCGCGGGCTTCGCGCAGGGAATCGGCGCTTGGGCTGGTGCCGGTTGGGATGGATGAGCCGCGTGACGTTGCAGGTGTCGCGGGATTGCTGGCTCCGGACGGCGGCGCCGTGCTTGTTGGCGGCGGAGATGTAGCTGGTGACGCCGGCACTGTCGCTGGCGGTGGCGCAGGTGCTGTGGTCGGAGTGGAGGCCTGTGGCGGAACTGTGGGCATGGACGCGGGAGCTGGCGGCAGACCTCCGGGCGTTAATGTTGGGGAAGTGGGTGCCGGAGTTGGATTTGCTGGCGCTCCTGTCGAGGAAGCCGGTACCGGCGTTGAACCTGTCGGCGCTGCTGTCGCGGGAGCGGGTGCTGGGGGTGGGCCGGCCGGGACCGTTGATGGCGGCGCGGGCACGGCTGGTGGCGCAGTTGCGGTCGTCGCGGGGGCGGGCGTCGGCGGCGGTTGGGATGTTCGGGGTGATGAAGCGTTGCGCGGATTGGCGGGCTGCTGCGCATCCGCCGCGGTGCTTGCTGCGAGCAAGGTGACGGTGGCCAGGAGCGATGCTGCGAGCCACGTGCGCTTCCGATGGGGCTGGCTTTGCGGTTTGCGAGATGAGGAACTCATACGCGAGACCTCTGGACGGAAGGACGAGATATAGACAGCGCAATTGGTATTCCTGCTCGACGTGGAGCAAGCAGAGGGGGAGGCCCTCAATCGCCGGGCGGCTCGGAGTGGAAGCGGGAGGGAAGCCCTTGATCACCCGCGGCTCGGAGTGGGAGCGAAGGGCGAAGGGCGAAGGGCGAAGGGAAGCCCTCAGTCGTCGGGTGGCTCAGAAGCAGAAGCGGAAGCGGAAGCGAGGGGACGTCCAGCGGCGGACGGCTTGGATCGGAAGAGAGCAGGGGCAGTGATGGTTCCGGCGCGCAGCCCGAAGTCCGAAGTCCGAAGCCCGAAGCCCGAAGCCCGAAGCCCGAAGCCCGAAGCCCGAAGCCCGAAGCCCGAA
>Ga0182742_1000264_pt1 | contig 94223 bp, 95 predicted proteins | sample eDN5th37CBELigMG_FD_128880 | JGI IMG/M metagenome (GOLD analysis project Ga0182742, IMG submission 128880) | Enriched Miracle-Growth compost microbial communities from Emeryville, California, USA - eDNA 5th pass 37_C BE-Lig MG (version 2)... ...
GGCTCACCGCCCACCCCGCGGAAAGCGAAGCGCCTGGAACGGAAATCAACAGCCCCCATTTACACACAAAATAAAAAAACTGTAGGCAAGCTCGAACTTCATCGAGTTTGTCTACAGTCTGAAGCTGTGACGGTTAACGTCACAGCTTTTCGTCTTAAGGTTGAAAAGGCAGTAGGTATAACATCAAGTTCCTTACAAGTGCACTTGCGTAATTCGGATTATTTATCCTTTATAAACAAAACAAATAATTTATTTACTTCCTTTGCGGTTTCAGGGCCAGTGACTTTTGCTATTTCTTTAATCAAGTTTACGCGTTCCTTATCGTTAAAAATATTTACCTTTTTACTTCGTAAGTATTGGGCAATTTTATCTGCTTGTTTTTTATTAATATCCAATTTAAATGGTTCAGCATACTTTAAGAGTTCATCGCCAGTGATATTGTTGATTTTATGATTCACGATGTTTTCAAATATTTTCATTCTCATCACTCCTCTTTGTAAGGTATGAGGACACAATCACAATCGTGACATTAAAATACTTATAAAATTTAAGAAGAGAACATTGTTTACAATTTCTTCGCCTTGGGTTATACTACGTGAGTAAATCGGAATGATTCTTATTTTGAAGGTGGTAAAGGTGAAGAATAATCTTCCAATTATTGAACTAAACCATATATATTATCGTTATGATCGGGAAAATGTGCTAGAGGATGTGAGTTTAAGAATAGAACAGGGGGCATTTCTTGGAATAGTGGGCCCAAACGGCTCTGGGAAATCTACCTTGCTCAAACTAATCCTCGGGTTAATCAAACCGCAAAAAGGAACGATAAAACTTTTTGGGGAAGAAATAAAGCATTTCAGAGACCAACAAAAGATTGGCTTTGTCTCACAAAAAGCAAATTCATTCAACTCTGGCTTTCCTGCAACAGTATATGAAGTAGTGGCAAGCGGATTGACTAAAAAAATGGGTTTGTTTCGTTTTCTAAGAAAACAGGACGAAGATAAAATTGTGAAAGTGATCAAATCAGTTGGGATGCAACAGTTCATGGACCGCAACATTGGAGAGCTGTCTGGTGGGCAACAGCAAAGGGTTTTTATTGCAAGGGCTCTTGTTAGTGAACCAGAATTATTAATCCTTGATGAACCGACAGTAGGGGTTGATGCAGAAAATGTCCAATCCTTTTTTGAAATGTTGGAAGAGTTGAATCAAACAGGAATTACCTTGTTATTAGTTACCCATGATATCGGTGCTATTTCAGACAAAGTAACCAATGTTGCTTGTTTGAATAAAGGGTTGTTTTTCCATGGAACTTCAAGTGAATTTGAAGAACAAAAAATTAAAGGGATTTCCGAGATATATGGTCATGATGTCCATTTATTATCTCATGAACATCATGAGGGGGCACATACATGATTACCGGTATCCTACAGTACGAGTTTTTGCAAAATGCTTTTCTCGCCGGGATTATTATTGGGGCCATCGCACCTTTATTAGGTGTTTTTATCGTTGTGCGGAGGCTTTCTCTTATCGCGGATGCTTTAAGTCACGTCACTCTTGCTGGCATTGCGGCAAGTTTATTTCTTGGAAAATATTCAACTTTTTTCCTAGGTCTAAATCCAATGTATATGGGAATGGCTTTCTCCGTAGGCGGTGCAGTATTAATTGAAAAACTTCGAACGGTATATAAGCACTATCAAGAGTTGGCGATCCCAATCATCCTTTCGGGTGGGATTGGTTTAGGGGTTATTTTTATCTCTTTGGCAGATGGGTTTAACACGGACTTATTTAGTTATTTATTTGGAAGTGTAAGTGCAGTAAGTCGGACAGACTTATGGACAATCATTGTTATCAGTCTATTTGTGGTATTAACGGTTGTTTTGATTTATAAGGAATTATTTTTACTTTCTTTTGATGAGGAATATGCAAAAGCTACAGGTATTGCGGCCAAATCCATTCATTTTATTTTTATTGTAATGGTAGCACTTGTTATTGCTGCTTCAATGAGGATTGTAGGAATTCTCCTTGTTTCCTCTTTAATGACCTTACCTGTTGCTGCTAGTATCAGGATTGCTCGAGGCTTTAAGCAAACGATTCTTTTCTCTGTCATTTTTGGAGAAGCATCCGTTCTAGGTGGGCTGTTTTTATCTTACTATTTAGACTTAGCACCGGGTGGGACGATTGTCATGATTGCTGTTCTCATTTTAATTCTTACGGTTTTACTTAAAAAGCTTGTTTCTGGGAGAGCTGTTTAAATGGGGTGATTAGATGAATGTAAATGAAGCAATGAATCTTTTGAAGGATTCCGGCTATAAACATACAGGAAAAAGGGAAGAGATGCTCCAACTTTTTTCAGATAATGATAAGTATCTTACGGCCCGTGATGTTCTTGAAAGGCTGAAGTATCAATATCCAGGGTTGAGCTTTGATACCATTTACCGGAATCTTTCTATTTTTGTTGAATTAGGAATACTCGAAACGACGGAGCTGTCCGGTGAGAAACATTTTCGGTTTGCTTGTTCGAAAGAAGCTCATCATCATCATCATTTTATCTGTATGGATTGTGGCAAGACGAAAGAGATTGGAACCTGTCCAATGAATACCATTAATGAAAGCTTACAGGGATACGATATTTCTGGTCATAAATTTGAAATTTACGGAAAGTGTCCAGAATGTCTTCATTAAAAAAATGGTCCATCAATAGATGAGGCCACTGAAAAAGTCCATTAAAAACAAAAGGCAAAAACGTTCATCAGTTAGTGAACGTTTTTGCCTTCTTTTATATAACGGCTCTCTTAACCAGGGGGTGATTTCCGCTCCAGACGCTTGCTTTCCGCGGGGCGGGCGGTGAGCCTCCTCATCGCTTGCGCTCCTGCGGGGTCTCACCTGTCCCGCAGCTCCCGCAGGAGTCAAGCGCCGTCCGCTTCAATCAACCGGGGCAAAAATTATAAAAAGCTATAACGAGGGAACTTAAATTTCCTCTAGATAGGAAAAGGTTAGTTCCTCAAATATTTTGGGAAATCTAACCTTTTTTGTTTTACAATTATAATATCAATTCTAAGTGGGTGGTTTCGGGTGATTCAAGAACAACAAAAGCTAAAAATAGCGAATTAAAACACTGACACGGGTATGATGTAGCAACATCCTCGGGTCTACTTGGCATGGAGTTGCAAGGGGCCACGGCAATCTTTGCCGTAAATGTGAAAAGGATTTTGAAGCTAATGAAGTAAAAAAAGGGGTAAATCCCTATCAACATACGAAAAAAGACGACTTTACATCCAAAAAATCTGAATGTAAGTCGTCTTTTTCTGAGCTTTTCTTAAGAATTAAGAAAAACGTTAGTTTTTCAGTGGCCTCTCAATAGATGGGCCATTTTTTTATTCCTATTTCCATTTTTGAACCCATTGATTTGCCTCATACCAATTCTCTACACGAATTACTCCATTAGGAATAGGATCTTGGTTATAAGGTGTATCAAATAAGATCACTGGTATGCCACATTGTTCATGAATCATTACTGCATTATCATGTTTATCCTCGAAAAAGATATCTACTTTGAATTTTTTTGCAGCAGCTATTTTATCGTGACTACCAATTAATTCAACATGGTCGAAATCAATTTGATGCTTATCAAACCAGTTTTTCGTGACATCTAATAAATGCTTTCTTCTTGCGCTAATAAAGAATAATTCATGTTCAAGAGACCAACTACTTAAGATTTCTTTTGCGCCTGGAGCTAACGGGGAATTAGAATAAATTGTTGGCTCATTAGTAGTGAACCATTCAGCAAATTTTTCCTCATTAGTCGGTACAAGAGGCAGTAAATCATATTGTTTAATATCGTTAAGTGTAAGGTTTAAATTAAATGCTTCATTTAAAAAAGGAACCATTGAGGAGGGGCAGGTAACAGTTCCATCTATGTCAATTCCAAATCTTTTTTTCATGCGAAGACTCCCTTGTCAATTTCTTATCTCGTTTATCTTATCAGATGATAAAGAAGGTTTGAAGAAATATCTGCTTTCTTTAGACAAAAATTGACATCGTAAAACTTGCTTTCCTCGTGAACAATAATAGTGCTCCACTAAGAAAGCGAGGGATTATGATGGCAGACGAAAAACGGAACCAGGATAAACCCGAGTATCTAAATGAGCAAGAACAAGATTCTTTACTAAGTGACACGAATGCAGGAAGCTCAATAGGCTCTACCCCGGCAGCCTTGCCAAGAGAAAATAACGTTGATTATAACCAAGTCTCAGGAATGAATACTGGGTCTCAAGCACAAATGGCTGAGGAATCAAGTAGACCTTCTCAGACAGTGGGGGCAACACAAATAGGGGCTTATCAATCAATAGGGTCTGCTCAATTAATTGATGCTTCTGAAACAACAGGTGCATATGAGTCAACAGGGTCCGCACAAACGGCTGGAGCTACAAGTACAACAGGAGCCTACGAGTCAACAAGGACCGAACAAACGACAGGAGCTTCTGGTACAACGGGAGCCTACGAGTCAACAGGGACTACACAAATGTCGGGATTTTCAGGTGCAAATGGATTAAACGAATCAGGATCTGCGCAAATGACCGGGTCTTCAGAGACAACTGAGTCAACCGAATCATCGCAATCCATGGGAACAGACCGGTCAACTGACTGGCAAACCTTAAATGATTCAAACACCAGTGCGACTATGTTGTCAGATTCTACTCATCGAGAAGAAACGGCAGCAGAAATTGCAGCACCGGTTAATCTGGGACTAAATCGTAGTAAGGATACAACCAATGAAGAACAGGAGACAAAAGCGAGTGGGGGGATAATGGGTATGTCTGCTCTTGCTATATCCATTCTTTCACTATTCGTACTGCCAGTTATTCTTGGTATCACTGCTGTTGTACTTGGTTTCGTTGCGAGAAAACGTGGTGGAGCTAAAGGACTTGCCAATTGGGCAATCGGAATTGGAGCTATCTCGATTATCATTGGTATGTTTGTATTGCCGTTTTATTGAGGCATTCGTTGGGAGCATAGTAAAAAGGCCCGGTGTTTATCCGGGCCTTTTAATTTAGCTATATTCTGAAGTGTCAGGAGTTGGTTGATTATTTTTGTTGTGCCATCTCACTAAGTTTTTCTTCAGCAATTTTATCGATTTCTTTTTTCAATTCCTCAACCAGTTGCTCCTCGGGAACTTTACGGACGGTTTTTCCGTGGCGGAATAATAATCCTTCACCGCGAGCTCCTGCAATCCCAATATCTGCTTCTCTTGCTTCCCCAGGACCATTTACAGCACATCCAAGAACGGCAACCTTAATGGGAGCTTTAATTTTTGAAATATATTCCTCGACTTCATTAGCAATGGAAATTAAGTCAATTTCAATTCGACCACAAGTGGGGCAAGAAATAAGTGTTGCAGCATTCGCTGCAAGGCCAAAGGACTTTAACAATTCTCTAGCCACTTTAACTTCTTCGACAGGATCAGCACTTAATGAAATACGAACAGTGTTTCCTATCCCCAAGCTAAGAATGGCTCCAAGCCCCGCTGCACTTTTAACCGTGCCTGCGAACAGGGTTCCGGATTCAGTAATCCCAAGGTGGAGGGGATAATCAAAAGCTTGAGCTGCTTTCGTATAAGCTTCAATTGCAAGGTTTACATCAGAAGCTTTCATTGAGACTATGATATCATGAAAATCTAGGTCCTCAAGAATTTTGATATGGTGCAGTGCACTTTCGACCATACCATCTGCAGTCGGGTACCCATATTTTTCAAGAATCTTTCTCTCAAGGGAACCTGCGTTAACCCCAATTCGAATTGGAATTCCGCGTTCCTTTGCTGCTTTTACTACAGCCTCGACTTTTTCCCTTTTTCCTATATTACCTGGGTTGATTCTTATTTTATCGGCGCCGCCTTCAATCGCTTTTAGCGCCAGTTTATAATCAAAATGAATATCAACGACTAAAGGAATATTTATTTGTTTTTTTATTTCAGGTATAGCATTAGCAGCTCGCTCATCCGGGCAAGCTACACGGACAATTTGGCATCCGGCTTCTTCAAGGCGCTTGATTTCTGCGACAGTTGCCTCAACATCATGCGTCTTGGTTGTCGTCATGCTTTGAATAACAACTTCATTGTTGCCTCCGATGGTTAAGTTCCCGACGCGTACTGGACGAGTTTTAGTACGATGTGTTAATTCACTCAACAGTGATTCGCTCCTTTTTATAAAAAGAAATTCATCTTTAACTTTTATAGTCCTATTCATTTTATCAGGATGAAAGGAAAAATGACAAGAAAAGAAGTTTCCCTCATTACCTTATGCTATTGTGAATGACTATAATTTGGAAACTTATAGGAGTTTCCAATTATGATTTCTTCTGGGGGTGTTCCATCATTTAACTCTTGGAAATCTGCTACTGCTTCTGTTATTGAAACAGGGAGTGGCCCATCTAGATTTCTTTCCAATATTGATAGGACTGTATCCCCAGGATGTATTTCTTGTTCATAAAAAGATGTAGTATCTTGGCTCACTGTTTTTGCTTCTATTTTATTAATACTAACAATGGTTGGAAGACTTCCGTGATTTAAATCATTGTAAATTGAATATACAACAAGAACGATAAATAGGAATCCAGCTAGCTTTTTCATTGGACAATCCTCCATGTTAAGGTTTGTCCATTTATATGCAAGGAATGAAAGGAATAGAACAAAAAACTGCCCTCTTCAATGTGAGCGCAGTTTCGACTTTAATAATGTTCAGGTAGATGTTGATTCATTGTTTGAATTAGGAACCTCTTGAATGGCCAAAAGTAATATGGTGAGGCTAACAAACCAGTTAATGAGTGATCCGAATGGAACGTGCGTTTGAAATAATCCCATAATCGTAAAGAACACAGTTGGGAGAGTTACACTGTAGGCCGTCATTCTCCACAAATGGCGATATCTCAAATCCTTTCGCACAATATTCTTAAGTAATATTCCTATTAATGCAAGAATAGAGATTTCAATGAAATCTAACCCGCTACTAAAAAGAAAAATCAAAATTGAAAAGATAGGCAGTATGAAGGCTATCGCTGTATCTGACCCTTCAATAAATGTGATCATATCTTGTTTGGTGATTGAGTCCATTGCCATCATCGAATAAGGAACGGAATTTGCTTCGCCACCTGAGCCTAAGACCATTTCAGTTTGAAGAAGTGCGAGGGTGTCACCCGTTTTCGATACATTATCTACATCCATTACACCAGTTGCATCAAAAATGATTGAAAAGTTCCCTTTATTAATTGTAATGGGTTGATCTTCTGAAGAGGTAAGGACACCATTTTCAATCTGGAACTCTGGGAGATCTTCCTTAATAGTTTCTTCTGCAACTACGACGGCTTCCTTCATTGTTGAATTTGTATAATATATGGTAGGTAAGACGGATAATATAGTCAAAATAAAAACATATAAGATTGTTTTGCCTATTCCTTGTAATCGAAAAGAAGCGATATCTTTTGGCGAGTACAGGCTTTTATAAAATTGTTTGAAAATATTGATCGAACTCACACCCTTCATTGTTTTGACGGGTATTATTGTATCTTGAACAATGCGGAATCACAAGAGATACACTTTTCTTTGTAATATTTCTGTAACATTAGGCTTAAATGTTAAGGTATTGTAAATTTACTAAAAAAAATATTTACAATATCCTTACCTATCTTCCATAATTGGGGAGGTTTGTTGAATTTAGTCGAATAATAATCTAGGGGTTGAAACAATGGAAATGAACGTACAAGCAATGCTGTTTGAATTTTTGGGCGGCCTTGGTATTTTCCTATTCGGAATAAAATACATGGGGGACGGTCTTCAAAAATCTGCAGGTGACCGCTTGCGAGATCTACTGGACCGATTTACGACAAATCCGTTAATGGGTGTTTTAGCAGGGATTATCGTAACTGGTTTAATTCAGAGTAGCTCTGCAACAACGGTGCTTACAGTTGGCCTCGTTAGTGCTGGTTTTATGAATCTAAGGCAGGCAATCGGTGTTATTATGGGGGCGAATATCGGGACAACCGTTACAGCTTTCATCATCGGGATTGATATCGGTGAATATGCATTGCCAATTATTGCATCAGGTGCCATTCTATTATTTTTCTTTAAGAATCAAAAAGTTCATAACATTGGTCAAATTGTTTTTGGTTTTGGAGCGTTATTCTATGGTCTAGAGTTAATGAGTGCTGGAATGAAACCTCTAAGGGGTCTTGAGGCCTTTCAAGACCTTACAGTACAGATGAGTGATAACCCTATTCTAGGCGTTGTCATTGGAACACTTTTTACGGTCATTGTTCAGAGTTCAAGTGCGACGATTGGCATTCTTCAGGGATTGTTTGGTGATGGGTTAATTACTCTTGATGCGGCGTTGCCAGTGCTCTTTGGAGATAATATAGGAACTACTATTACGGCAATTTTAGCATCAATTGGTGCATCAGTAGCTGCGCGTCGAGCAGCTGCGACCCATGTTCTCTTCAATATAATTGGTACGATTATTTTTATGATTTTATTAAATCCTTTTACGCGTTTAGTCGACGTTATTCGGGAATCAATGAATCTAAATCCTGAAATGACCATTGCTTTCGCACATGGAATATTCAATACAACAAATACATTAGTACAGTTGCCATTTGTGGCTGTTCTAGCTTATATCGTGACCAAATTAATTCCAGGTCAGGATGCAGCTATAGATTACAAGGCGAAGCATTTAGATCCTATTTTTATCGAGCAATCTCCTTCCATTGCACTTGGTCAAGCAAAGGAAGAAGTATTAAGAATGGGCCAGTTCGCAGTGCAAGGGCTGGAAGAAACAAAGCAATTTTTAGATACGAAAAATAGTAAAAATGCAAATACTGCCTATCAATTGGAAGAAGCAATCAATAATCTGGACAGAAAAATTACAGATTATCTTGTTCAACTTTCTAGTAGTTCTCTTTCTAAACAAGATTCTGAAGTGCATAGTAATCTAATGGACACCGTTCGTGATATTGAGCGTATCGGAGACCATTTTGAGAATATCCTTGAACTTGTTGAATATCAACAAGCAAATAAGGTGAAAATGACAGACCTTGCTATGGGTGACCTTGATACAATGTTCTCTCTAACAATTTCGACAGTAAATAATGCGTTGCAATCGCTAGATCAAAACGATCGAACAATTGCAGAAAAAGTTGTTAGAAAAGAAGAAGAAATTGATAAAATGGAAAGATCGTTACGGAAACAGCATATCCTCCGTATAACTGAAGGAAGCTGTTCAGGTCAAGCGGGTATCGTTTTTGTAGATATTGTTAGCAACCTTGAAAGAATTGGGGATCATGCTGTAAATATCGCGGATTATGTTTTAGGTGAAAATCATTAATGGTAAAATGGCAAGGGGATCTCTCCCTTGCTTTTTTATTTTATAGAAGAGGTGAATGTTATGGATTACATATATTGGGGCATCATCATTTTGTTGTTTTTGGTTGCTTTTATTGGGTTAATCTACCCTGTTATCCCGAGTGTGGTATTCCTGTTTGGTGGTTTCCTAATGTATGGCGTTTTCTTTTCTTTTGATTCTTTTAATTGGCTATTTTGGACGATTCAAGTCTTGTTTTTTATTTTGTTACTTATTGCTGATTACGCCGCGAATATCATCGGTGTCAAAAAGTACGGAGGTTCAAAGGCTGGTGTTTGGGGAAGTACAATTGGGTTGCTGATTGGCCCGTTTGTTATTCCAGTTGTCGGTATTCTGATAGGGCCTTTCTTAGGGGCAATGGTGGCAGAGTTAATCGTTCATAAAAGAAATATAAAAGAATCTATTCAAATTGGTTTTGGGTCTGTTGTTGGATTTGTCAGCAGTGTTATTACCAAGGGAATCATCCAAGTGCTTATGTTACTTTACTTTTTTTTCGTAGTTTAAGTAAGATCTGGTAATGAATGTTCCTAAAAGTGCAAGAGACGATTCTCTAGGCAGTTTTCGTGTTTGGAGTGAAACAAAGCGTATTCCCATCTTCTCTAGTTTACTTCAATAAAATGTGTATTCAAGCGCTGCGTTCCTATTAAATCACAACCAGATATTTTATGAAAACAAAAAAAATCATGCATAGCATGATTTTTTTACTAATTTAGTCCACATAGCTCAAACGCGCAATTTTGACAATCAACCTCCCGCTTTAAAAATGCTAAATCTTTTACAGTGAATCTAAGCTGTTCATAGGTGATAATGTCTTGTTCACGCAATTCTTTTAACATTCGTTGAATGACTTCTCGCGTCCCATAAGTTAGATTTGCTAGTTCTTGATGTGTAAGGGGAAGGTCGATAAGAATACCTTCATCTGTTTTAACGCCGTAGTTATTGCATAATCTTATTAGGATAGAATAAAGTCCCCCTTTTTTTCCGTTCATGATTAAATCTTGACACTTCATCTGGGCTTTTAGATAGCGTGTACTTAACCAATTTAACAGCGAATTCATTGCGGTTTTGTTATTTGAGACATAATCTTCAAATGCATCTTTTTTTATTATGATTAGTTCGCAATCTGTTAGTGCTTTAGAAGTAAAGTGATATCGGGGATTGTGTCTAAACATTTCATACTCAATGATCATTTCCTCCCCATTTAATAGCTTCATGATGAATTCTTTGCCTTTCATATGAACGCGGCCAATCGAAATGGTTCCACTGAGAACAAGATAAATATTTTCGACTGGATCTTCTTCTTGAAAGAGAATGGTGTCTGCTGGGATTTTATGAATGGGTTCTTTATCAATAAAGGTTTGTAACATTAAACTATACAAGGAAATACTTTTTTCCAAGAGGATCACTCCCTATAAAAAGCCTTTACACCTTTGATTTAAATGAATTGTAGATACTATGTCAATAGTGTTTTGGAATAAAATGGAATTGTGTTTTTGCAGGTGCGATAATAATCGTTGACAGAATAGGAATTAGAAAATATTGACGATTTTTTGAATTTATTATTTTGTTATGCTTTTTTTAAAAAAAACATGAATAAATGAGGAGGCTGGAGCACAAACTTAGTTGCGTTAAGTTAAGCGTTTTATTTGATTCAATTACCGTTGTTTGGTAATCTATTGCTAGAGCCTTGTGAATGCTTCCAATATTTAAATAATTGGATGTTGGAAAGATTTCAGAGGAAAATCATACGATACATAGGAGGATGTTAAAAATGGCTTTTGAACTACCAGAATTACCTTATGCATATGATGCACTTGAACCACACATTGACAAAGAAACAATGAATATTCATCATACGAAGCATCACAACACATATGTTACCAACTTAAACAATGCTCTAGCAGGAAATGAGGAGCTTCTTTCTAAGTCTGTTGAGGAAGTAATCGCTAACCTTGATGCTGTTCCTGAGGCTGCGCGTACTGCTGTCCGTAACAATGGTGGTGGTCATGCTAACCACTCACTTTTCTGGCAAATCCTTTCACCAAATGGTGGCGGCGCGCCAACTGGTGAGATTGCTGAAGCAATTACAAACAAGTTTGGAAGCTTCGATGCATTCAAAGAAGAGTTTGCTAAAGCAGCAACGACTCGATTTGGTTCTGGTTGGGCATGGCTTGCTGTAAATAACGGTGAGCTTGAAGTAACTAGCACTCCAAACCAAGACTCTCCACTAATGGAAGGTAAGACTCCAGTTCTTGGACTAGATGTTTGGGAGCATGCTTACTACTTAAACTACCAAAACAGAAGACCAGATTATATCGGCGCATTCTGGAACGTAGTAAACTGGGATGAAGTAAATAAGCGTTACAACGCTGCGAAGTAATTATGGCAACTATAGAAGATAGGCGAAATATCGCCTGTCTTCTTTTTTTATACTCAAAAAGAGCTTTCGCTTATGATGCATAACTCAGTATGGATTGTTAGAAACTACTCAGAAGAAAAGGGGAGTTTCTTAATGAGTAAATTTAAAAAACTGATAGGTGATGTGGAACTGACGAAGGACCTTATGCTTCTTTTGTTAATTGGTGGTTTATATTCGTTGAGTGTTGCCTTGTCCAACACTTTTGTGAACATTTATTTATGGAAGCAGTCTGGAGAGTTTATAGATCTTGGGCTCTATAATTTATCCACGGTCATTATGCAACTTCTAACCTTTATATTGGCAGGGAGATGGGCCAAAAAAGTTGACAGGGTCATCGTCCTTAGAATTGGTGTCATATTCTTAGCAGCCTTTTACTTAGCCGTTTTATTCGCTGGGGCGAGGGCATCAGAATTTTTGTTGGTATTAGGTGGTCTCCTTGGAATTGGTTATGGCTTTTATTGGCTTGCATTCAATGTCCTCACTTTTGAAATCACAGAACCCGAAACGAGGGACTTTTTCAATGGGTTTTTAGGAATCCTTTCATCTGCTGGTGGGATGATTGGTCCGTTTGCCGCAGGTATTATCATCTCAAGGTTGGAGAAATTTACCGGCTACACCGTGATTTTTGGCATATCATTAGTTCTGTTTTCAGTAGCCGTATTTCTGAGTTTCTTTTTAAAGCGACGTCCAGCCGAAGGCAGGTATTGGTTTGCGCGTATTTGGCAAGAAAGGAAGCAAAGCCTAAATTGGCGTATGGTCACAAATGCCCATATTTTCCAAGGGTTAAGGGAAGGCACCTTTGCCTTTATTGTCTCAGTATTTGTGTTTATTTCTACAGGTAGTGAAATGGCATTAGGAACTTTTGGGCTCATTAATTCAGGTATTTCTTTTCTAACTTACTTTTTTGTTTCAAGAATGCTGAAGAAGGATTTAAGAAAGAAGGCTATCCTCATCGGAGGTATTCTGCTTTATTTGGTCATTTTCTTACTTGTTTTTGAATTAACTTATGTGAAGCTTCTTATGTATGCTGCCATCATTGCAGTAGCGTATCCACTATTGCTGGTTCCGTACTCATCGCTTACCTATGATGTCATAGGTCGAGGATGGAAGGCCGCAGAAATGAGAATTGAATACATAGTGGTAAAAGAAGTGTTTTTAAATATCGGGAGGATTCTATCAATTACTCTTTTCTTGTTGGCGATAAAGTTCTTCGATCAAGAAAAGAGCATTCCAATTTTGCTTCTGATAATCGGAAGCGGTCATAGTCTTATTTACTTTTTTATACGCAAAGTAAAATTTTCGGTAGCCTAGGTCTTTGGTAAAAGCAGATTTTAGCGTTAGTACATTTAGTTATGTGGTTTCAATGAAGAAGCTCTTTTCTCAAAATTGAAAGCATCTTAAAAGATAGGGTATGCGCTCAAATCAATGGACTTTCTTCTTCAAGCAATAAAATAGTCTGAGAAAAGAGCCTCGGTAAATAAAGGTATTGAAATTTATCGATAGAAATATCACTGCTTTTCCTATAAAATAAAAGGTAATGCATAGAAACCTTTATTGTTTAGGAAGGTGGGGGGATATGGGGAAAAAGAAAAAGAAACAAGTTTCCCTTCGATTGAATCTAGTGTTTTTCACGGTGTTTGTCTTATTTTCAATGTTAATTTTAAGGCTTGGTATCGTGCAAATTGTTTATGGAGAAGATTACAAGCGTGAAATTGAGCGTACTGAAGATATAACGGTAAACAGTCCAGTACCTCGGGGAAAAATGTATGACCGTAACATGACAACCATTGTTGATAATTCCGCTAGTAATGCGATTACTTATACAAAGAGTCAAGGAACGGGAACAGCAGAGATGATTGAAGTTGCTGAAAAACTGGCGGCACTCATTCATAAGGATGTAAAAGAGGTTAGAGAACGCGATAAAAAGGATTATTGGTTATTTAGGAATCCGGAATTAGCTGAGAAAAAGATTACTGAAGAAGAATGGGACTTATTTTACGAAGAAGAACTCAATAACTCTGACATTTATAATCTCCAGCTCAAGCGAATTTCTGAAAAAGAGTTAAACGAACTAACAGATAAGGACATGGAGATTATCGCAATCTTCCGTGAATTTAGCGGTGGATATGCATTGACTCCACAAATTGTTAAGAAAAATGTAACAGCGGCGGAGTATGCTGCAGTGAGTGAAAATCTCGAGCAACTTCCTGGTGTAGATACAACTACAGACTGGGACCGGGAGTATCCGCTTAAGCCAACGTTAGCAACGGTTCTTGGTGGGATTACAGACTCTAATGAGGGGTTGCCAAGGGAGAGATTAGAGTATTACTTATCGAGAGACTACAGTCGAAACGACCGTGTAGGGAAAAGTTATTTAGAGCTTCAATATGAAGATGTTCTCCATGGACAAAAGGCGAAGGTGAAAAACATTACCGATAAAGCCGGGAATGTTTTAGATACCGAGATTATTACTGAAGGGGAAAGAGGAAAAGATCTCGTCCTTTCAATTGATATGGATTTACAAATCGCTGTGGAAAAAATCATTGAAGAAGAATTGGCCAAGGCAAAGCAACAGCCTAGAACTAGACTTTTAGATCGAGCGTTTGTCGTTTTAATGGATCCTTTTACAGGTGAAGTATTAACAATGGCAGGTAAGCAAATTGTTAAAGATGAAGAAACGGGTGCTAACACGATGAGAGATTTTGCACTCGGAAACATCACCACATCTTACACTGTAGGTTCAGCTGTTAAAGGGGCCACGGTATTAACAGGTTTAAATACAGGTGCAATTTCCCCAGGGACGACTTTCCATGATACTCCGATTGTGATTAAAGGCACAAAACCTAAAAGTTCTTGGAGAGCCGGTCTAGGTACTCTTGATTACAAAAATGCACTAAAAGTATCGTCAAACGTTTTTATGTATAGGACCGCTATCAATGTTGGCGGAGGAGTGTATCAATATAATCAACCTCTTTCAATCAGTCCAAAAGCGTTTGATACATTTAGAAATTCATTTGCTCAATATGGACTAGGGGTAAGGACTGGAATTGATCTTCCGAACGAAATGGCCGGGTTTAAAGGGATTGACCGTGGACCAGGTCTCTTGCTTGATTTTGCAATCGGTCAGTATGACACGTATACAACAATGCAGCTTGCACAATATGTATCAACCATTGCAAATGGCGGGAATCGAATTAAACCTCAAGTTGTTAGAGAGATTCGTGAACCAGTTATGAATAATGAAGAGATTGGGCCAGTGTTAAAGACGTTTGAGCCTGTGGTTCTTAATAAGATAGATGCTGAGCCTAGCTGGATTGCTGGCGTACAGGAAGGATTCCGACGTGTTATGCAAGTTTCAGGTGGAACTGCTTATGGAAGCTTTGGAAGTGCAAGCTATAAGCCAGCAGGTAAAACTGGAACAGCCCAAGCCTTTTATGACGGACCAGAGCGTAGCAGATTTAAAGAAGCTCCTCCAGTTATGAACCTGAGTTTGGTAGGGTATGCACCATATAATAATCCTGAAGTAGCTATGGCTGTTATGGTCCCGTGGGCATATGAAGGGAATAGTGGCCATTCAGCAAACAGTGCGATTGGTCGCAGGGTTATGGATACCTATTTTGAACTCAAAGAAAAACGTTTGGAAAAACAAACAGATAAAGAAGACGAATCTACTGAAGAAGAAGCAAGTGAATGATAAAGAATGGAAGGCTGTCCAATTGGGCAGTCTTTTTTTATGCTCTTTTTTCAATCCTTATGTACTGGTTGCAAATCTTTATTACAGTGGAATTTCAGACGAAACTAGGAGTTTTTTAGGTTCCAATAAAAAGGATATAAGGATTCCCCTTTTTTTCGACAGATATTCACATATTTTGTTTGAATTTACAAAACCTTTACACTTCCTTTAAACGAGGTTAAAAAAAGGTCTGTATTCTATTACTTGTAGGACAAAACAAAAGAGATTACTTAGGGGGAATAACGGAATGAAAAGTTTGAAAAAATTTAGTTTACTAGCATTATTTGCTGCCGTAATGATGTTGATTGCAGCGTGTGGAGGTGGCGAAGAGTCGAGTGGGGAAACTAACGAAGGTGGCTCAGATGCAAACACGGAAGAATCCACAGAACTAGAAGGTAGCGTTGTGATTGATGGATCTGGTACGGTTTATCCATTTATGGCAAAAATGGCTGAAAACTATATGACAAATGAGCAGGAGAATGTTTCAGTGGAGGTAAGTCGTGCTGGTACTTCTGCAGGGTTTCAAAAGTTCTTAGTTGAAGATGGTACAGACTTTAATGATGCATCTCGTTCTATAAAAGAGGAAGAAAAGGCGACGGCTGAAGAACTAGGAATAGAAGTTCAAGAACTTAAAGTTGCTTTAGACGGATTAACATTTGTTGTGAACAAAGAAAACGATTGGGCGACAGAATTAACTCAAGAGGAAATCATCGATATCTTCCTTGCAAGTGGTGAAAAACAAAAATGGTCTGATGTTCGTGCGGATTTTCCAGATGAAGAAATCAAAACTTATGGTCCAAATGAAAACCATGGAACCTACGAATTTATGTTTGAAAATATTCTTGAAGAGCAAGATTTAGTGGATGGTATCAACTTACAGCAAGACTACTCTGTACTAGTTGACTTGGTTTCAAAAGACAAAAACGCAATTGCGTTCTTTGGCTATGGTTATTACGCAAGTAACACAGATAAGCTAACTGCTGTAAAAGTTGACTTCGGAAACGGTCCAGTTGACCCATCAGTTGATACGATTGCTGAAGATGGGGAATATGCACCATTTACTCGCCCAGTATTCACATATCTAAATGTGAATCATGCGAAAGAAAAGCCTGAAGTATTAGATTATGCAATCTATACGATGAAAAATGCAAACACCGTATCTCAAGAAACTGGTTTTGCACCGCTACCTGAAGAAGAAATTCAAACCGCAGTTGATACGCTAAATGGATTGAAATAAATCAATCTATTTAAAAGGTGAGAAGATTCATCTCTTCTCATCTTTTTACCTGTTTTTTCTAACTTTCCAATCCCCCCTTCCTTTATACAAAAAAGGCGAAAGGAGAAACTTAATTTGCAAAATACAGCAGGTCAAAACAATACAAATATTCGTGCTCTGATCGAAGAAAAGAAAAAGACCAAGAGCATTGGGAGAACTATGGAAAAAATGGTACCCGGTATTTTATTAGCCATAGCGGGTGTATCCATTTTTACGACAATTGGTATTTTATTAACTCTTATTACAGAAACGTTCCTCTTTTTTAAAGAAGTTTCAATCGTAGACTTTTTCACGGGTACGGACTTAAAACCTCTTGGAGACAATGCAGTTTTTGGTGTGTTGCCTCTATTAACAGGGACATTGATTTCCACTGTGATTGCGATGCTTGTAGCCATTCCAATTGGACTGATGACAGCCATTTATTTAAGTGAATATGCATCTGAGAAAGCACGGAGAATCCTAAAGCCAATCCTTGAGATTTTAGCGGGTATTCCAACTATTGTTTATGGATTCTTTGCATTTACTTTTGTAACTCCATTATTAAGGTCATTTATTCCTGGCTTGGAGCCGACAAATATTCTTAGTCCGGGAATTGTAATGGGAATTATGATCATTCCGATGGTCGCGTCATTATCTGAGGATGCTATGAGTTCTGTTCCAAATGCAATGAGAGAGGGTGCTTTAGCTTTGGGGTCAACGAAGCTAGAGGTTACGTTTAAAGTAGTTCTCCCTGCAGCCATTTCGGGGATTATTGCTTCCTTTGTACTGGGGATTTCCCGTGCAATTGGGGAAACGATGATTGTAACAATTGCGAGCGGAAGTTCGAAGAATTTCACTTTTGATGTGACACAATCGATGCAAACTATGACGGCTTACATTGTAGAAGTATCGGGTGGCGAAGCTGCTGCTGGGACCACCCTTTATCATAGTTTATATGCTGTAGCGTTTACTCTATTTGTATTCACGCTTGTCATGAATATGATTGCACAATATATTTCCCGTAGATTCAGGGAGGAATATTAATATGAAGTATATTGATACTAATTTAGTACAGAAAAAAATGGGGTCACGTTTACTTCGAAATAAACTTGCAAAACTCTTTTTTATGCTTGCAACACTTTTTGGACTTTTAGTATTAGTTATTCTCATTTATCGAGTAATCCGTGACGGCGCAGCTTGGATTGACTTTGACTTTATTAACAATAAATTATCCACAGACCCTGAAAGGGCCGGAATTATGGGAGCCATTCTTGGAACCTTATGGTTAATGTTGGTTGTTGCTCCTGTCACGATGATATTAGGCATAGGAACGGCTATTTATTTGGAAGAGTACGCCAAAAAAGGCAAGCTCCAAGCTCTTATTCAAACGAATATATCAAATTTAGCAGGTGTTCCATCTGTTGTTTTTGGACTCCTCGGTTTGACGGTGTTTGTTAGAGGGATGGACTTAGGAAATATCGTTCTAGCGGGAGGCTTAACGATGGCTCTCCTTGTACTTCCAGTAGTTGTGGTAGCTGCACAAGAAGCGATAAGAGCAGTACCAGGGTTTTTAAGAGAAGCCTCTTACGGAATGGGAGCAACCAAATGGCAAACCATCAAAAATGTGGTGTTACCCGCGTCACTGCCGGGTATTTTAACAGGGACAATCTTAGCTCTTTCCCGCGCAATTGGTGAAACAGCACCGCTAGTTGTGATTGGGATTCCAGCATTATTAATTCCGCTTCCAGACGGGATCTTTGATAAATTTACGATTCTTCCAGTTCAAATTTATTATTGGACGCTTGATTCCGCACTAGTGGCAGAGTACACCAATTTAGCCGCAGCCACTATTGTCATTTTATTAGTTGTCCTGTTCCTTATGAATTCGGTGGCTATCTTTATTCGAAATAAATTTCAACAGAGATTATAATCTAGGAGGTTTAAATGATGCCAGCATTAGCTGAAAACAATAAGATTCAAGTGTTTACATCCATGGAGGAGGCTCCCAAAAACGTGTCAACAAAAAAAGTTGTTTATGATACAAAGGACTTAAACCTTTGGTACGGCGACGATCATGCTTTGAAAAATATTAATCTCTCTATCTATGAGAATGAAGTAACTGCGATTATTGGACCATCAGGTTGTGGGAAATCTACCTACATTAAAACATTAAATAGGATGGTCGAATTAATTCCAGTTGTTCGTATTTCCGGTGAGATTCTGTATCGTGAAAGGAATATTCTTGATCGAACATATAAAGTAGAGGATTTACGAACGAAAGTAGGAATGGTGTTCCAAAAACCTAATCCCTTCCCAAAGTCTATTTATGAGAATGTAGCGTATGGTCCTAAAATCCACGGAATTCGCGATAAGAAAACCCTTGATGAAATCGTTGAGAAAAGTTTGAAAGGTGCCGCTATCTGGAATGAAGTAAAGGATCGACTTAATGAAAATGCTTATGGTTTATCTGGAGGACAGCAACAACGTTTGTGTATCGCTCGGGCACTAGCGATTGAGCCAGATGTTATTTTAATGGACGAACCAACATCAGCACTTGATCCCATTTCTACATTAAAGGTGGAGGAACTTGTCCAAGAGTTAAAAAAAGAGTTTAGTATTATTATTGTTACCCACAATATGCAGCAAGCGGCTCGTATTTCTGATAAAACTGCCTTCTTCCTAAGTGGAGAAGTGGTAGAGTTTGCACAAACAGACAAGATTTTCTCAAATCCTTCTGATAAACGGACGGAAGATTACATTACTGGTAGGTTCGGTTAATAAGCTGCCAAGTTAGAAAAGAACTACAAAATTTCAAGAATAGAGAGCAGAGTTGAAGGGAGTTATAAGAATGATGGTTGTCAGAGAAAAGTTCGAGGAAGAATTAATCCAGTTGCAACATAAATTGATAGAACTTGGAAACCTAGCATCAAATGCACTAACAAATTCATTAATAGCTCTAGAAAACGGGGATATCGAGTTAGCCTTAAAGATTATGGATGATGATGCAAGGGTTAATATTATCGAGGAAGAAATCAATGATTTTGCTATTCTTTTAATTGCTAAACAGTCCCCAGTTGCTGTAGACTTGCGCCGAATTATTGTCGCTATAAAAATTGCTAATGATATTGAACGTATTGCAGATTTTGCGGTAAATATTGCGAAGTCAGCGATTCGAATTGGTAAAGAGCCTCTTGTAAAGCCGATTGAGCATATCAAGCACATGCATCGTTTAACACTTGAAATGCTTTCTCTTTCTCTGGAGGCGTTTGGTGAAGAAGACTTAACGAAAGCGAAAAAGGTTGCAGATATGGATGATGAAGTAGATGATCTATACGGGCAAACAATAAGAGATTTATTGCATCTAAATGCTACCAATTCAAATCAGTCTGCCCAAATTACCCAACTCTTATTTATCTGCCGTTATTTGGAAAGAGCAGCTGATCATACTACGAATATAGCTGAAAATGTTTTCTATCTTGTTAAGGGGAAACGTTATGATTTAAATAATTAAAAACCCACTAGCATTTCTGAGTGAAAAGTGCTATTATAGAAAAGTCGTATGAACGAAACAGGTATGTTTGGAGGGAAAAAATATGCGTGTAAATATTACGTTAGCGTGCACAGAGTGCGGAGACCGTAACTATATTTCTAAAAAAAATAAACGTAATAATCCAGATCGTCTTGAGCTTAAAAAATATTGCCCAAGAGAAAAACGTGCAACTGCACATCGTGAAACAAAATAAGAGCAGCGGGAATTTCCCGACTGCTTTTTTTTATATACTAACCTAAGTTCAGCTCCAAGTGATTTATACTAATTTACATAAAAATTCCAATAAAGGAGGATTTATAGTGGATGAGAAAAAACAGGTTAGACGTTCAATGAAAAAGCAGCTAGAGAATCTTAGTTTTCCTCTATATGAGGATTTTTCTTATAAAATAGCAGAGAAGCTGTTTAAAGACAAAAACTGGATTGAGGCTAAGTCAATAGGAATTACCATCTCTAAGCCGCCAGAGGTCGATACTTTGCAGATCATCCGAAAAGCGTGGGAACAGGGGAAACAGATAGCCATTCCCAAATGTAATCCAGAAACAAGAAAACTTGTATTTCGTACGTTTACAAAGTTCTCTCAACTTGAAATGGTCTACTCAGGTCTTTATGAACCCGTGGTTTCGATGACAGAGGAAGTCAATGTTGATGAACTTGATTTACTCCTTGTTCCTGGATTAGCTTATACAAAGTCTGGTTTCAGACTTGGGTTTGGGGGCGGTTATTATGATCGTTTTTTAGGGGAATATAAAAAACAAACCGTGAGTTTAGCATTTAGTCAACAATTGGTCACTCAGCTGCCAGTCGAATCCCATGATCTTCCAGTATCTAAGATTATCACCGAAGAGGGAGTGATTGTTTGTGAACGCTGATTACATAGGGGGGCTCGCCTTTATTGTAATCGGAGCGGGATTGGCTTGGAAATCTCAAATGCTTAGTCTTTCAGGGGCTGTAATGGCAGTACTTGTGGGAAGTTGCCTTACTCTCGGTTTTGGGATAAAAGGCATCATATTGATTGGGACTTTTTTTGTAAGTTCGAGCCTATTATCAAAATGGAATGGAAAGAAGAAAAGCTCATTGGTAGAGATTCATGAAAAGGGTTCAGTTCGTGATTGGGCACAAGTGCTTGCCAACGGCGGGATTGCAGCAGCTTCGGGTTTATTCGCCTTCTTTTGGCCGACCCCACTTTCTATTCTTGCACTTGGAATCTCGTTAGCAAGTGCAAATTCAGATACTTGGGCTTCAGAACTAGGTACGTTAAGTAAGCGTCCGCCGATCTCCATTAGAAACTTCAGAAGAGTCGCTACGGGTACCTCGGGAGCCATATCTCTAGGGGGGACAGTGGCTGGTTTTTTCGGGAGTTTGCTGTTAGCTGTGGTTGCAGCTTTACTGTTTCAGTTAAGTCTCGAATTCTTTTACTTCATTCTTTTCTTTGGCTTTCTCGGGATGCTAATTGATACCATACTGGGTGCGTACCTGCAAGCGGAATATATCTGTAAGAAGTGCGGTTTACATATTGAAAAACCCATCCATTGCCATGAGGAAGCTGTGCTGTGTAAAGGGAGTAGCTGGATACGGAATGACACCGTTAATTTTATTTCTAGTTTGAGTGCTGTCTTGTTGGGGTTATTCTTTTTTAGTGGATCTTAATATGTTCAATAAGCTAATGAAAGTTTCTGTATGGGGGAAATTATTTTATATGCAATGCAATAAATAAAGGGGGACTACTCATGAATAAACGTGTAAATCGAGTTGTATTGATAGGGACCGGATTTGTAGGATCTAGCTATTCATTTGCCATGTTAAACCAGGGGGTTGCTGAAGAGCTTGTTCTAATTGATTTAAACAGGGAGAAGTCTGAAGGGGATGCGATGGATTTAAACCATGGGATGCCATTCGCTCCAGCCCCAACGAAAATATGGTACGGAGGGTACGAAGAGTGCCAACATGCGGATATTGTTGTAATTTGTGCGGGAGCTAACCAAAAACCTGGTGAAACAAGACTAGACCTTGTTGAGAAAAATACGAAAATTTTTAAAGGGATTGTCGATCAAATTATGGCAAGTGGGTTCGATGGAATCATTATCGTCGCAACGAATCCGGTAGACATACTAACATATGCAGTCTGGAAGTTTTCGGGATTACCAAAAGAACGCGTAATTGGCTCGGGGACAATACTTGATACAGCTCGTTTTCGTTTCCTCCTAGGGGATTATTTTAATATTGATACACGGAATGTCCATGCTTATATTATTGGTGAGCACGGAGATACGGAACTACCTGTTTGGAGTCATGCAGACATTGGCGGAAAACCGATTAAAACGATAATTGATGAACAGGAGCAGTACAATCTAGCAGATCTTGAACAAATTTTTACGAACGTGCGGGATGCCGCCTACCATATTATAGAGCGAAAAGGCGCAACTTATTATGGAATTGCCATGGGTCTCGTTCGGTTGACCAAAGCAATTTTACAAAATGAAAATTCTATATTGACCGTATCGGCATATATTGACGGGGAGTATAATCACAAGGATCTCTACATCGGCGTCCCTGCTATCGTTAACAGGAACGGGGTACGTGAAATAGTCGAATTTTCATTGTCTGAGGAAGAAAATGAGAAATTCAGTCATTCTGCAAATGTTTTAAAGAAGATAAAAGATTCTGTCTTTCCATCCTAAATCAAGTTTCCCGCCTAAATTGTTTAGGCGGTTTATTTTATTGATCATATCCTTTTAGGATAAAACCTGTTAATTTGCCACAATATATAGGTGGAGGGATGAACATGCTAAAAAAACTGGTATCGGTCTTTTTGTTAAGCATCACAGGGTATTATGTATACCAAAATCGTTATAGATTGATGAACAGAATTTTAGGTAACACAATACTTAGGCGATTTGCGGTAAGCTCTCTTATGGGAATCCCTGGTATTCGCCAGAAGATTTTTCAATCTGTTTTTTCCGGTCCATCAGAAATCAGGTAAAAAGGCCTTTGGGTCTTTTTTTTCTTTTGTCCTCCCTATCTGTCCTCTAGATGATTCGTTTATAATGGACGGAGGAAGAGGAAAGGGAAGGAGTGAAACATTTGAACATACAAGCTGAATATTTATTTTGGAAAACAGCGAACTTCCTAATTGTTAATCATCAATATAGGATCATACAAATATCAAAAGACCGACAAGAAATTTTGTTAGAAAAAGTAGAAAATAAAGGTGCTCAATTATATAGGCTCCTCTGCACTAGTATCGATTGGAGCCAATTGCTACAGCGGGACATTGAGTTGGTTGCTGAACATGGAAGAATTGTCAGGAAAAAATTGGTTAGAGGGGATTTAACCATAAACAATCTTTATTTTATGCCATTACCTCCTGTGGATGATTATGAATATCTTCTAACTCAGCCAAAGTTTGGGCCAGATAAAGGTCGAGTAAAAGTAACAAGCTACGTTTTGGATAGTAGGAATTTACCAGATTCAAAGGACACACTCAAACAGTTATTAGGGGAGCAATTTGCTTCAGACATACATAACGATTTTAGTGAGGAAGATATACAAAAAATTAGGAGTCAAGCTTTGTCAAGCGCATCGGATAGAGCGAAGGAGGAAAATGCAATCTTTCACTCTGGCACTCCGTTTTTTACATATATCTTGATTGCGATTCAACTAGTTGTTTTCTTGCTGATGGAATTTAAAGGGGGGAGTACGGATTCTTCTACCTTAATAAACTATGGAGCTAAATTTAACCCACTTATCCTTGAGGGAGAGTGGTGGCGGTTTTTTACTCCGATGTTTTTGCATATTGGTTTTCTCCACCTCTTAATGAACTCGATGGCATTATACTATTTGGGTCCATTGGTCGAACGCATATATGGGAATGTTCGATTTTTGTTCCTCTATCTTTTTGCAGGTTTTGCTGGAGTAGTAGCCAGTTTTTTGTTTAGTGCAAACTTGTCTGCTGGTGCAAGTGGGGCTATTTTTGGATGCTTTGGTGCCTTACTTTATTTCGGGGTCGTTTTTCCACGGCTTTTTATTCGATCACTAGGATTTAATATCCTTTTTGTGCTTGCCCTTAATCTAGTGTTTGGTTTTACGGTACCTGGTATTGATAATGCTGGTCATTTGGGCGGGCTACTTGGAGGCTTTGCAGCAGCAGGTATTTTACATTTTCCTAGAAAAAAAAGACTAAAAACACAAGCAATCTTCTTTGCTGTCACGGCTGCTTTATTTGTTGGTCTGCTTCAATACGGCTTTAGCGACTCGGCTTCTGTAGTGGATAGACAAGCTATTTTAATTCTTGCACAGGAATATATTAAAAATGAGGAATATGATCAAGCCTACCAACTTCTTCACAATTATCAAAATCAGGATGAAAAATCTGCTGAAATTCTATTTCTTCTATCTTATACTGAGATTAAAAGAGACAACCTAGAGAGTGCCAAAACCTATCTCCTTCAGGTGGTTGAGCTAGATCCAAAGTTTCACGAAGCACATTATAATCTTGCATTGATTTATTTAGAACAAGAATCTTTTGAGAAAGCCAAAAAACATGCGGAACATGCGCTTGAGCTAAACACGGAGAAAAAGGAATACAAAAACTTGCTAGAAGATATTTCATCCTATATGAAATTGAAGAATTCATAAAATATTTCCGGGTTTTGCTCCCTTACAAGGGAAACGGTGTAATCGACTGATTACACCGTTTTTTGTCTTTTTCTTGTTACTCTTTCTTTATGAAAGTTCAAAATATTTCTCATTCTATTATATGGTGATTTATTTTTACCTACTTACAATCCCTTGAGTATGATTCTTTTTGTGTGTGGCAATGATGGGAAAGTGGTAAGGAAAATACTGGATTACTAATAATCAGAAGAGAAGATTTTCGAGGTGGATTATGGAGCAAAAAATAAAACATCCTGTTCAAGCAGATATCAAGAAAAATATCGCTTTTTTAAAAGAATCATTGGGGGTTGATAAAAGCTTTGACGTAGTTCAGCTTGATGTAGAATATGCTGAAAAGGAAATGGCCTTCTTTTTAATAGATGGTTTTGCAAAAGATGACCTTTTACATTTAATTATGAAATTCTTGGCTAAACAAAAGCCAGAAGCTCTTGAGAATGATACCTTGCACAAGCTTCTTCGTACATATATTCCTTACGTTGAGGTGGAAACATCAGATGACTTGGACGAAGTAACAGATAAGGTACTGGCAGGACCTACAGTCTTACTAGTTGATGGCTTAGATACAGCGATTGTTATTGATGCCAGGACCTATCCAGTTAGAGGTCCTGAAGAGCCTGACACAGAGAGAGTGGTTAGAGGAGCCAGGGACGGGTATGTAGAAACAATTGTTTTTAATACAGCTTTGACAAGAAGAAGAGTTCGAGATCGGACATTAAGAATGGAATATATGCAGGTAGGGCGTAGATCCAAAACAGATATCGTTGTCAGTTATATCGAGGATATTGCTGATCCCAAAATGGTGAAAAAGGTAAAGGACGCGATAGCAAAAATTGATACAGATGGTCTCCCTATGGCCGAAAAGACCGTGGAAGAATTTATTTTAGGGCGGCATTGGAATCCATTTCCTACTGTACGGTACACGGAAAGACCAGATACAGCTGCAGTCCATTTATACGAGGGTCATGTTTGTATCATCGTTGATGGATCGCCTAGTGTGATGATTACCCCAACAACCTATTGGCATCATATGCAGCATGCAGAAGAGTATCGCAATAGTCCACTTGTAGGAGCTTACCTACGGATGATTCGGTATATTCTGGTCTGGGCATCAGTCTTTCTTCTGCCGCTATGGTATTTGCTAGCGTCTCATCCAGAACTATTGCCTGAGAAATTTTCCTATATCGGAATTAATGACCCTGGTCAGATTCCGCTATTTATTCAATTTATGATTATTGAAGTGGGTCTAGATGGCCTAAGAATGGCCGCAATTCACACACCAACATCACTCGCTACCGCCTTGGGACTTGTTGCAGCCTTAATGATTGGGCAAGTCGCCATTGAAGTTGGCTTGCTGACAAATGAAGTAATTTTATACTTCTCAGTAGCTGCAATTGGTACATTTGCAACACCAAGTTATGAGATGGGTCTTGCAAATCGTCTTGCAAGAATCTTCCTATTAATAGCAACTGCTGCCTTTGCTACACCAGGGCTAGTCATTGGAACGGTTCTTTTTATCATCTACTTAGTTCGAATGAACTCTTTTGGAATTCCATATCTATGGCCATTTATTCCGTTTAATTTCAGGGCCTTCCGGGATGTTATCGTGCGTTCACCTATGCCATTAAAAAATAAAAGACCGCAAGTCATGCATCCAAAGGACCCAGATCGATAATCACAATTGTCATAAAAGTTTCATACTTGAGAAGCCTCGTTGTATCGATTATACTTAATAAATGTAAATTTGTTCACATATGAGGGAATCTAATTGAAAACAATCTATGAAATCCAGCAATTATTAAAAAGGTTTGGAACTTTTATCTATATTGGTGATAGAATGGCAGACCTTGAGCTAATGGAAACAGAAATTAAAGAACTCTATAGCTCACAATTAATTGAAACAGCTGATTTTCAGTCGGCCATTATGCTGTTAAGGCATGAGATTAGACTGGAAAGAGAAAAAAGACAAGCAGAAACTAGGTGAGAGTGATGGCAGAAAAATGGTTAATTGGTGTTGATTTAGGTGGTACAACGATAAAAATTGCGTTTTTCAACTTCTACGGAGAAATTCTACATAAGTGGGAAATACCGACAGATGTCTCGAATGAGGGGAAAAATATCACCACAGATATTGCAAAAGCAATTGATGGAAAGCTAGATGAACTTGGACGAGCGAAAAGCAATGTCCTTGGAATCGGAATTGGTGCTCCCGGTCCAGTAAATCTGAGTACAGGTGGGATTTACGAGGCTGTTAATCTTGGGTGGAGGAATGAGTACCCTTTACAAGACTTGCTTGAGGTTGAAACCTCACTTCCAGTCGTTGTTGATAATGATGCGAACTGTGCAGCTTTAGGGGAAATGTGGAAAGGAGCCGGTAACGGCGCTAAAGACATTGTATGTGTAACCCTCGGAACAGGGGTAGGCGGCGGAGTGATTACCAATGGCGATATCGTTCATGGAAAAAGTGGAGCGGCTGGGGAAATTGGTCATATCACTTCGATTGCAGATGGTGGATCTCCTTGTAATTGTGGAAAGAGTGGTTGCCTTGAAACCATTGCATCTGCTACGGGTATTGTACGCTTAGCTGTAGAGGAACTGAAAAAGGGAGATCAACAGGGAGCTCTTAGCACTATTTTCCGTCAAGAAGGAAAAGTAACAGCGAAAGATATTTTTGATGCTGCAAGAGAAGGGGACGATATTGCGAAAAAGGTTATTAACGATGTCTCCTTTCATCTTGGATTAGCCCTTGCTAACATTGCAAACATCTTAAACCCTGAAAAGATTGTGCTAGGTGGAGGAGTTTCTAAAGCTGGTGCTGTTTTACTTGATCCAGTTCAAGAAAGGTTTTTGCAAAACGCTTTTCCGAGAGTTGCTAAATCAACCGAAATTGCCCTTGCAACATTGGGGAATGACGCAGGTGTTATTGGCGCCGCCTGGATCGTAAAAAATAAAGTGAAAAAGGTAAACGATTAATAACAAAAAAGTGTCCATTTTAATGGGCATTTTTTTGTGGGAATTTTTCATTAAATAACGAAAACGACTAGATTTGGAATAGGTCTAAGTTCTTAAGAGGAATAATAAAAGAAATAAATAATAAAATGGAAATGGGAAGAATAAAAGCAAGTTTTCATTAGGATGAAAGCTTTGTTAACCATCGTGTTGATTTCACTCATACGATACGACGGAATATTGAATTTAGATGGAGTTGGATTTCTGTTTAGAAAAAAAGTCCATCGTTGTTCGCTTTAACAGGAGGTAGCCCGTATGAAAATGAAAGGGAGTTTGAATATTTCATTCCTGACAATGGCAGTCTTCCTGCTTTGGATAAAAACATATATTGTCTATAAAACTAGCTTTGATATCAAAATTGAAAATGTCGTGCAAGAGTTCATCCTATTCATCAATCCATTAAGCTTCCTCATGTTAATATTTGGGATAAGTTTTTGGATTAGCCAAAGAAATCGGACAAGTTACATTGTTGCTACAAGCTTTATCATTTCATGCATATTATATGCGAATGTAGTTTACTACAGGTTTTTTAATGATTTTCTAACGATTCCTGTCTTATTCCAAACTAGCAATATGAGCGATTTGGGGAGTAGTGTTACCGAATTGATCTACTTCACAGATCTGCTTTATTTTAGTGACTGCATATTGATATTGTATCTTATGAAGTTTCGAGCAAGGCCAATGGAGAACCTTGGTTTTTCAAACATGCAACAGCGGGCATTTATATTATTATCTTTAGCGATGACCTTTCTTAATCTTGGTCTAGCGGAGTCGGAGCGCCCGCAACTACTTGCTAGGACCTTTGATCGAGAAATGCTTGTGAAAAATATTGGTACATATCATTATCATCTTTATGATCTCTTTCTACAATCTAAATCATCTGCACAGCGCGCTTTGGCTGATGGCAGTAAACTAGCAGATATTGAGAATTATGTTCATGCAAATTATATCCCACCAAGTAAAGAAATGTTTGGGATTGCCCAAAATAAGAATGTCATTCTAATTTCAATGGAATCTATGCAAAACTTTGTAATTGGTGCAAAGCTAAACGATAAGGAAATCACTCCGTTTTTAAATAAGTTCATTGAGGAAAGCTTTTATTTTGATCAATTCTATCATCAAACAGGACAAGGTAAAACGTCTGACTCTGAATTTATTGTTGATAATTCTTTATATCCATTGAGTAGAGGGGCAGTATTTTTTACACACTCTGCAAATGAATTTTATGCAATTCCTGAAGTGTTAGACAACCATGGCTATTTTACAGCTTCGCTACATGCCAACAATAAAAGTTTTTGGAATCGCGATATTATGTATAAATCTTTAGGCTATGACCATTTTTTCTCCTATACTGATTATGAAATCACGAAGGAAAACTCTGTTGGATGGGGATTGAAAGATGTAGATTTTTTTCGGCAGTCTGTTCAGCATTTAAAAGATGCACCTAAACCTTTTTATGCAAAGTTCATTACGCTGACAAATCATTTTCCATTTGAATTGGAAGAACAAGATCGCCTGATAGAACCTTTTACTTCAAACGATAAGACGGTTAATCAATATTTTTTAACGGTTCGGTATTTGGACGAGTCGCTAAAGATATTCATTTCGGAATTAAAAAATGCCGGATTGTATGAAAATTCTATTATCATCTTGTATGGAGATCATTATGGAATATCAGAAAACCATAATAAAGCAATGAAAGAGTTCCTTGCAGAGGACATCACCCCATTTGTGAGTACACAACTGCAACGTGTGCCATTAATTGTCCATGTCCCTGGACTGAAAGGCGAAACCATTTCTACGATAGGTGGACAAATTGATTTAAAACCTACAATTCTTCATCTTTTAGGAATTGAGACAAAAGGGGATATGCAATTTGGTTCTGATTTGTTTAGTCAAGAAAGAATGGATATTGCTGTTCTCCGAAATGGGAGCTTTATAACTAAAGACTATCTATTTACAAGAAATACATGCTATAGTAATGAAACTGGTGAACAAGTAGAAAAAGTTCTGTGCGAACCTTATATAGAAAAAGCTAAAATTGAACTCGAGTATTCTGATCAAATTATTTATGGGGATCTTCTTAGATTTTATGGACAACCGCCTCGGACAAACTAACCATAAGATGTTCAGTCTAAGAACCTGCGCAAAAATGCGTGGGTTTTTTAAAAAGTCTGAAACATTTTTTGAGTGAGTCCGTAATAGTTATTGGGCGAGAAAGGTGGGGGAGACTTGATTGAATATCTTTAATAGTATAAGGATGAACGGAAAATTTTTCTTTATCTCTGCTTTATTATTTGTAATGACTGGTATGGTTTGGGGCTGTTCAAACAATCAATTTTCCCACCCAAATGTAGGTTCAAGTCATAATCCCATTAAAAAGGAAGAACCAGGGGTTTCTTTCTTTGGTGAAGAGATTATGCCAATAACAGAGGTGGAAGGCAGTTTCTCTGAAGTTGCGGGGTGGCTTTCAGATGACACCATCCTTTACATAACGAATCTCAATAAAGGATCAAATTTATACACCTATCATTTATCCTCAGGTGCTAGTTCATTGTTTTATCAAAGTGATGTTCCAGTTGTTAGCGCGGATATTAGCCCTTTGAGGGACAAGGTTTTCATTCATGCAGCGCCAACAAGTTATCAGGCGGAGGTAATCGTTGTAGATATAAAAGGGGAGACTCTTTCTCAAGCTAAAATCGATTCCTTTGAGTTAGCCTATGAATGGAACCTTGAAAATGAGGAAGAGGTATTATTATCGGCCTTTAACGAGGATTGGAGCTATAATACCTATGTTCTGGACATCCCAAAGGGCAGCTTAACGGAACTGAATCTTCCTGAACCTTTTGTAGTTTGGCCAAAAGCAAAAGAGATGCTTTATTTAAAGTGGGACGAAACTGGTTTAAATCTCAATGCTCCGCTTATTAAAAGAAACTTAGATACTAAAAAAGAAGATACTTTAATGAACTCAGTGCACCATATTGATTCCTCTAAGGAGTATATTTTGGCTGTCTCTACAAGTGAACGGGATTCTGAGCATTCAATTTATAGTATTCTGAATAAAGAGTTTGAAAGGATTTCAGAGTTCGAAGTTCACCATTTAACTGCTTTTTCAAGTTGGCTTGTACCCTTCTATGATTTCATTGACCGAGATCAAACATTCATTTACCTTCACCCAATTAGGAGTGGGGAGGCTGATTTATACGATGAAGGATTTGTGCTCACGGAGTATTCTTTTGAAACTAAGAAAGGTAAGCAACTGGTAAGTGACCTTGAGAACGAACCGATTTCATGTTCTCCGAATGGCGCTTTGTGCCTTTATGGCTATCAATTTGAAAAGGTGATTGATTTGAAGGAAAAGGAAATAATAAATTTGGTTGAGCAATAACAGAAGGAAAAGGAGAATGAATAAAATGGCAATTGTAGATGTAACCGTGATTCCAGTAGGAACTCAATCCCCTAGTGTCAGTGCGTACGTAGCGGAAATCCAAAAGCTTTTGACTAAATACGAAAGTCAAGGGAAAATTCGGTTTCAGCTCACTCCAATGAATACGATTATTGAGGGAGAGCTTCCTGTGTTATTCGAGGTTATACAAGAAATGCATGAGGCGCCATTTTCTAAAGGAATTCTACGAGTTTGTACAAATATTAGGATTGATGATCGCCGTGATGTTTCAAGGAAAATGGAAGATAAGGTTGAAAAGGTACGGAGTTTACTTGAATAAAGAAAAAAGGACCGCTTATGCGGTCCTTTTTCCTTTCTATTAGTGTGCTACAGGATATCCGTGATGGATTACTGTCATAATGGTAAACCAACCAAATACAAGTAGGGAACCTCCACCAAAAACGATTCCAAGTAGGTTCTTGTTCTTTAAAGCTGAAAAAGTTCCGTATGCAGCCAAAATTGTTACTAATGCAAAAATAATAACCAGTCCCATACAAAATCCCCCTTAAAATATTATAAATAAGATCATTAACAATGTTAGGCATATGCCTTATGTAGACGCTACCTTATATTCGATACTATTTTATAGCTTTTTCTAGCATTTGTCGAGGTCTAAAAAGCTGAGCTTACAATTATATGCCGCTGCAATACCTTCCATCAGGGTGGAAAATTGTTTTTCTACAAAAAAAACATCAGAACCTTCCAAACTGGATTTGTAAACAAGGTGTTCGTCCACTTGTATTTTGGCCATCTCCAATTGCTCATTCTCTCCGGTTAAAAAAAAGGCAGTTAGTAGGTCTTTATATAAGTATGTCCATGTTTGCCCTTTAAAACCGTTATCAAAGAAACATTCACCTGTAGATCCGCTATCAAGTACGATAAGGGGGTGGATTGCTTCAAAAAGTTCTGCTTCCTTTAGTAGCAACATAACATTTAATGCATCACTCTCATCTACGTAAATATAGATAGAGTCAAAAGTTTCAATTAGTGTTAAATGGGAGGTTAGCAAGGGAATAAACTCTTGAATGTCCGATATAAGAGGGTTTGCCTCGACACCATAAGCAAAATGCATGGCGGAAAAACCTCCTTTTATTATCCTACTTAATGATAAGCTAATAATAGTGTAGAATAGATGTAATGAGAAAACAACCATGGAGGTGCAAGGTATGAACTGGTTCCCGCTACCACTCGGACCATTACAAACAAACTGCTATATTCTTTCACAAAAGGATGGTAGTAGTTTAATTATTGACCCTGGTGAAGAGCCTAACAAAATCATTCAATACATAAGTAGTAAAAAGCTATATCCTAAAGCCATTTTATTGACACACGCTCATTTTGATCATATTGGAGCAGTTGATGCGATTAGGGAGAAATATGGAATCCCAGTATATATTCATAAACAAGAAGAAAAGTGGCTTTCAGACCCATCATTGAATGGTTCGCAGTTTTTTTTACCTGGACAACAGATTAAAGCGCAGAAAGCAGACCATGTAATTACGACTGAAAAGATTATGGAAATTGAAGGATTCATATTTGAAGTGTTTGAAACTCCAGGACACTCCCCTGGAAGCATCTCATTTTACTTCAAAAAGGAGGGAATTGTTGCTTCCGGAGATGCTTTATTTCAAGCTAGTATTGGAAGAACAGATCTTCCAGGAGGAAACCATGATCAGTTATTGGAAAGCATCCATAAGAAATTACTCGTACTCCCTGAGGAAACCTTGGTTCTTCCAGGTCATGGACCTGCTACAACGATTGGCCAAGAAATGGATTCTAATCCGTTTTTAAATGGATTTTAGCATAAAAGAGAAAGAAGACAAAATAAAAAACCCTTCGGGCAAGAAGGGTTTTTTTGGGAATGGTACTGTTTAAGAATAAGGGAAGGTTATTTCTTTGTTACTAGCAGTAGAATACAATACCGAATTCAACTACATCAATAGTGGAAATCAACAAGGAGATACTATGACCACATACATTGAGGATATAGTTAATAACAGTGATCAAAAAAGGATTACCTATGCAGAGTTTATCAGAGCTGCCCTATATCACCCTGAACAAGGCTATTATATGAAAAATGATGTAAAAATAGGGCGATCAGGCGATTTTATTACGACTAGTAATGTATCCGATATATATGGGAAAGTAATCGCCAAATGGTATGCCGCCAATCGTTTAGAGTATAATCTACCTGCTGCTGTTTGTGAAATCGGCGGTGGAACAGGGCGGTTTGCTAAGGCGTTTCTGGAAGGATGGGCGCAATATTCCTCCGTTCCGTTAACGTATTCGCTCGTTGAAACAAGTCCCTATCATCGACAATTGCAGGCTGAGACGCTTGTTGGTTTTAATAATTTTGTACAATATCAGAATATAAACGAGATTCGTGATTTTACAGGCTTAATCTTTTCTAACGAACTTTTTGATGCCCTCTCCGTTCATGTTATTGAAAAGAGGAGAGGCGCAATATATGAGGTGATGATTACGTCGGAAGAGCATGGACTCAAGGAAGTACTCGTGCCGCTTGAGGATCAAGAAATTTTATCATTTGTTGAAAAACATGGTGTTTTCTTAAATGAAGGACAGCGGATTGAGATTCCATTAGAAATGGAAGAAATGGTAAAATCGATTGATGAGATGCTTACAAATGGAATCGTCGTTACCGTTGATTATGGATACACAAGAGAAGAATGGCAACGACCTGAAAGGAAAAATGGGAGCTTAAGGGGTTATTACCGGCAACAAATGTATGAAGATGTCTTACAGTTTCCTGGGATGATGGATATAACCAGCCATGTTCATTTTGATGCCCTTATTCGTACTGGTGAAGAACATAACCTGAAGTGTAGGTTGAAACAAAGACAAGATGAATTTCTATTAACCGCAGGAATTTTAGATGAACTAGCTAACACCTATGACCCAGATCCTTTCTCAGAACAAAGCAAACTAAATAGGGCGATAAAAAGTCTCATACTACCTGGAGGCATGAGTAGTGCCTTTCACGTCATCGTCCAAGAAAAAGGCTTGAATTCAAATGAATCAGTTTAGTATAGAAAGCATAGAAAAAAGCGATGGGAAATTCCATCGCTTTTTGGTTGCAGCTTGGGCATTAATGTCCTGCACCAGGTACCATTAAGAATGTAGTGTAGTAAGTAAATCCTGCAAAGAAAATAGTTAAGTACGCCCCGAATATGTAAATATACATGCGTTCGGATAATTTCAAATAACTTAATAGCAAGAAAAACCCAGTTTGCCCAAAGAAAAGCAAGGATGCTGTATGCATATCCCCTACAAAAAACATGACTGCGAAAATACCTGTCCAGAATCCTAAAACCCTGTACATCCGATCCATAGCCACCCCTCCTTTTTTACCAATCAAGTCCATCACATTCCAATTATAAAGTAAAGAGGAGGGAAAAGTAAATAAGCATTGTTTAAACGGTTACTAATGCCTGGTATGTACAGGATTCACAACCTGCAAGAAGGTTCTCTTTTTCAATTAGTTCGATATCTCCGAATAGTGATTCAAACATACCTTTTAAGAACTCTACGTGCATAGTACACACTGTCTCAGGATGTTCACTTGCCACTTCCTTGAATGGGCAGTTAAATATTTGAAAGTAAATTTTGGTTTGCTCTTCATTTGATTCGAACTCAGGGTAAAAACCAGCAATAGTAGCTGCACCCTTAACGATATTTAATTTTTGCTCAAATGTTAAGGCTTCAACATGTTGGTGATGGCCAGCCATCTCTTGCTCAATTAACTCCATGCCTAGTCGCTTACCTGTGAGGTATAAGGCTTTCTTGCCTTCTTCTCCTAAAGACATCATTGTTATCATGGCAATTTTCGAAAGCAATTGATAATCGCGGTATGGGAAATTCAACTGGATCACATCTTCAGACAAACGGTATAGTCTGCTTGGGCGGCCGCCTTTTCCGGTTTTTTTAGTTTCAGAAACGAGCATGTTTACATCTTCTAATTTAGATAAATGGAGCCTTGCCACGTTTGGGTGTATTTCGAAATTTTCGGCAATTTCTTGGACAGTCACATCTTTATGACGTTTCGTAATGTATTGATAAATATAGTAGCGCGTGGGATCAGATAAAACACTTGTTATTTTTAATGTTTGTTCCACCCTGCTTCACCTCTAACTGCTGAATTTTTTCTTTTATTATAATACAGCTGGAAATCGGGTTAACACTGTTTACACTATATGTTTAGAAAATGTTCACAACTAAATGACGATTTAATGAACGAAAAAACTCATTGGTCAGCTCAAGATAACGGACACAATTTATCCATATATATTTGTATAGGCACGAAGGAAAGGGGGGGGATAAGTAGAATTTATATCCTTATAAAAACTAGGAGGTGTTTAAAATTGAACAATCCATTCAAGCATTAGCAAATCGTATTTTGACAGATGCATTGCATAAAGGCGCTTCCGATATCCATATCATCCCTCAAGGGAAAAATACGGTAATAAAGATACGCCTTGGTAACCAACTCCTGCATCGATATCATCTCGAAAAGGATGTATGCGAACGACTCATCTCTCATTTTAAATTTATATCTTCCATGGATATTGGCGATAGGAGGCGTCCACAAAGTGGGGCACACTCATACTGCTACAAAGGTGTCGAAGTGGGACTAAGAATCTCAACCCTTCCTGCAGCCAAACTTGAAAGTATGGTCATCCGCCTATTACCTCAGCAAAATCAAATTCCCTTTTATAAGCTATCCCTATTCTCAGACACATCTAATAAACTAATCTCTCTTATGAAACATGCCCATGGGTTGGTTATTCTAACAGGTCCAACCGGAAGTGGCAAATCGACCACCTTGTATTCCCTCCTTTCAGAGGCCTCGCAAATTATTAACAGACACGTCATTACGCTCGAGGATCCCATCGAAATGCAGAGCGACAATATGCTCCAAATTCAGGTAAATGAAAAGGCAGGAATCTCATATGGCTCCGGCTTAAAAGCCATTCTTCGCCATGACCCCGATATTATTATGGTTGGAGAAATTCGTGACCAAGAAACAGCAGAAATCGCTGTTCGGGCAGCGTTAACCGGTCATCTTGTATTAACAACGATGCATACCCGTGATGCAAAAGGGGCGATTTATCGCCTTCTAGAATTCGGAATTAATTGGCTAGAAATTGAACAGACTTTAATTGCCGTAACCGCACAGCGCTTAGTGGAGCTTGTATGCCCGTATTGTGAAGATGAATGTCCTCCTCATTGCTATTCAGCCGGTCGTGGAAAGAGGGGGAGTATCTTTGAGATTTTAAGTGGAAGTTCATTAAATGCTGTCCTAAGAGAATCAAAGGGAATAAAGGAAGAATTGCATTACCGAACTTTAAGGGACACCTTGAGGAAGGGGATTGCCCTTGGATATATAAAGGAGGAAGAGTTTAAGAGGTGGATAATGGATGAGCAAGAAAATTAAATGGCCTGTGCAGGAGCAGGCCAATTTTTTGAAGCGTGTTGGTGATTTATTATCGCGTGGCTATCCAATCGCAGAAGCAATTGATTCGATTTCGCTTTATCTAGACAACAAGAAAAAGCGAGAGATAAGGGGATGTCTAGCGAGTTTAAAGGAGGGTTATCCATTTTTTCGTGTGTTATCAGATTTAAACTTTAATAAGGATCTGGTTAGTTATGTATACTTTGCCGAACAGCATGGTGGCTTGGCTAATGCGATTGTTGAAGGAAGTATGATGGTTCTTAAACGAGACGCCGATTATAAAAGGTTGAAAGGTTTATTGAGCTACCCCATCTTCTTAGTCTTCTTGACAGTATTTCTTTTCTACTTTGTTGAGAATGCATTGCTACCGCGATTTTTGATGCTTTATCAAAACATGGAAGTGGAGGCAACATTCTTTAGTGGCGTAATTAGTGCTTTCGGTACATTTTTGCCCATCGCTTTTTATTCTCTCCTTACCATGCTCTTTGTCACATTCTGCTATTATATGTTCGTCTTCAAAAAGCATCGAATACTAGATCAGAGGAAAAAGCTAATCCGGATTCCATTGATTGGGGTGTTCCTAAAGTTGCTATATTCTCATTACTTTTCAACTCAATTGAGCTATCTATTATCTGGAGGGATGTCAGTCATTGATGCATTGCAGGTCTTTGAGAAAAATACTCACGTGCCATTTTCAGTAGAATTAGGGCAAGAAATAAAAGCATATCTGTCTACTGGTATGGATTTGGATGTTGCTGTATCGTCTTATTCTTTTTTTGAAGAAGAACTTGGACGAATCATTAAGCATGGGCAAGAAAATGGAAAACTAGATCAGGAGTTATTTTTTTATAGCAGACATTGTCTTTCTAAATTGGAGGAAAAAACGGAAAAGTCGATGAAAATTGTTCAGCCATTATTGTTCAGCGTGATTGGCATTCTTATTGTCTCGCTTTATTTAGCCATTTTACTACCAATGTTTCAACTAATCCAAGGAATTTAAACTCTAAGAAGGTAGCTTTGTCCTGCTTTAACGTAAGGAAAATAATGATAAGGATGGATGATGACATGAAAAATGAAAATGGTTTTACGTTGATTGAAATGATGATTGTCTTAATGGTAATTTCGGTGCTTCTCATTATTACGGTTCCAAATGTCACGCAGCATAACAACACAATCAATACGAAGGGCTGTGATGCGTTCGTAAAAATGGTTGAGGGACAGGTTCAAGCTTATAATATTGATAAAAAAAGCCTTCCATCTTCTGTGAATGATCTGGTCAGTGGTGGATATTTAAAAACTGGAGAGACAACGTGTCCGGACGGGCGTCAAATTACCTTAACAGCCGGAGGGGTTGTTAGTGCTGTTAAGCCAGCATCAAACTAATGGATGTTAAGAGCAATGGGTTCACTCTAATTGAAACACTCATTGTCCTATCTGCTTTTCTGATTATGTCTTTTTCTTCTGTTCTTCTGTTAAAACCTACCCATCATTTTCTTCAAAGCCAAGTCTTCTTCTCACAACTTAAATCAGATTTATATTTTGCTCAACAATATGCGATTGCCCATCAGGAGGAGGTCTCCGTTCACATCATGCCTGAATCAAATTATTACTATGTCCGAACGAGATTCAATGGGCCTATTATTATTGAAAGAACCTATTCTCCAGAGATTAAGGTACGAGAAGGGAGTCTTAAACTGTTTTTTCAGTTTATGGCGGATGGAAATACGAATAAATTTGGTACGTTTTTTATTGAAGTTGGAAATAAACGATATCGGATGACGTTATTAATAGGGAGAGGGCGATTTTATGTGGTGGAAGAGTAATGGTGGTTTCTTTCTCGCTGAGCTACTCTTGTCTTTATCAGCTTGGTTAATTGCTACAACTATTCTGCTGCCGCTAGCTATATACCTGATTGGTCAGTCTATAGACCTCCGTCATGGGACAGATGCCTTACATTTAGTTTACGAGCGTCTGCAAGAAGTGAAATTAGGAATTGCACCAACAGAAATCGATAGGATCGAAAAGAATGGAGTGGTATTTAATTATAAAATGATTCATCACGAATCTGAATCAGTGATGGAGGTGTGTGTGGAGTATAATGGTTATTTTTCCGAGAAGCGTTCAAAATGTGCATTTGCAGAATGAGAAAGGTTTTACTTTAGTAGAAATGCTCATTGCATTTATGGTTTTTTGCATGCTTGCGTCTTTTTATCCGCTTGCCATAAAGACAATAGCTTCTCATAACGATATGGAGCAAAGAAATCAAAGACTTGAATGGGAGGTGTTTCTCAGTCAACTCAAAAAAGAAGCTCGTGTATCAGGTCAAATTACGGTTTCAGGTGATAAGTTGCTCATTGAAAAAAATGGCGAAACCATCTTATACGAAAAATATGGATCGATTCTCAGGAGGAGAGTGAACTACACAGGACATGAGACGCTTTTGCAAAATGTAGCGAACGTACGTTTTTTCAAGATTACTGGAGGCTTTGCCATTGACGTTCAGGACCTTGATCAAGTTGAATATGGTGCTAATATTAGGTCGTTTATTAGTACGGAGGTGAAGTGACGAATGGGTGAGAAAGGTTTTACTTACCCTTTGTCACTTGCGGTATTGGTGTTCATTAGCTTGTTCCTATTATTGCTCGTCGAGCAAAATGGAATAGAGAGAAGGTTTTTTAAAGAGACCGAGACGATTCTGTTAGTTGAATACTATTTCCAAGCTTCGGTAGTAGAAGCTGAACAGCTATTAGACAAAGGTGAACTAGCACAGGCAGGTAGGTTTGAATATAAAAATGGTGAGGTAAGATTCACTCGACGCCTTCTTTCGCAGGTGCTAGAGGAGGTCACCTTTACCCTGAAGTTACATACAGGTGAACAATGGATTGCGATTGTTCAATATGACCGAGTAAAGCAAAAATTTGTGAAATGGATTGAGAAGAACTAATAGGCGGTTAGCAGCAGGTTTAAATGGGGGGATTTTGGACAGACTTGTAAGGTGAGAAGGTAGGTGTCAAATATGAAAACAAATGATTATGTTAAATATTTAACGCAGACTGTGGTAAAATATGCTGAGCAACCTAAAGAAGAACGAGTCAAGATTAGAGTGGAGAGAAAATCAGAGAAATCTCCGTTCTTATTGCGCTGGTTCGGGATTATCCCTTATTCATTTATGCTATTGATAAAACGTCGTAAACACTAAATGAAAACCCGGCTATGCCGGGTTTTTTAATTCTTAGTTTAGATTGCCTGATCAGTAAGGTAAAAAATCCCGCCGTTGATAACGGAAATAGTAATCTTTGGTTCAAACTGCTCTCGTAAAGCTTGTTTTTCAATTTCATAACTCTCTATATCATCTTCTATATCTTTATAGAAGTGCTCCAATAATTGTAAATCTTTTTCCCATCGTTGTCGGGCTTCTTCTGCCCAGGTGTGATCCTCTTCGCTAAGGTTGGCACGAAGCAGATTTTCAATTCTGGTTACACCGCTTTTTGGCATGATTATAGGTGAGAGTGTGAAGGCATAGTCTGGTATTTTAGGTGTCAATGGAATTTGTAACAAACGGTCATGAAACCCAGTAACCATTCGACCATTAATTAATTGTAAGCCGATGGATTGATATACATCACGTTTTCGATCACATTGGTAGGAGATTTTTGTATTTAAACATAACCAAGGGAGCAATGGAGTTTGCCTCCCAGGAGCCCCCTGATAGTTTTCATATAATCGAATATAGCCAGCAAGTTTCTTTGAGGATGAGAAAATTTGATGTAACCTTGGGGAACCAAAGTGAATATTTTCTCCTTTAAGGTCGCTTGGTACTTGCTGTTGATTGGTTATCAGTGTAAGTTTCATTGGGTTTGGGACGCCACCAGTTTTTTCAAGGTAGTGCCAGTAAAACGGCCGATTCATTAGCTCTTTATCCATTTCCTCTGTTAACTGTACGGTTATATAATTAGGACTTGAATCAACTAATTCACAGTTATTAGCCTGAAAGTATCTTAGAAGAAAATCATGAATTTCCTGTTGCTGCATGTCCATCCCCTTCTCTCATTTCTTCAGCAAACTGGATCATTGAGGTGAAGTTTTCCATTTTGATTTTCATTTCCCCTTCGGAAGAGGAGTGACTGAAAATATCTACAAGATGTTCTTCAACCTTTCCAAAGTCCAGCTTGGCTAAGATATCGTCTAAATCCCCAATGACCTTTTCGAAAAGATTGATTTTTTCATATAGCAATTTCAGGATATGATCTTCAACAGTATCTTTAATGGCGAAGTTGTAAATCATAACATCCTTTTTTTGTCCAAGTCGATGAATACGACCAATTCTTTGTTCGAGTCGCATAGGATTCCAAGGTAAATCAAAGTTGATAATATGGTTACAAAATTGAAGGTTAATCCCTTCTCCACCGGCTTCAGTTGCAATCAAGACCTGTGCTTTCTTCTCAAATAGCTCTCTCATCCAGTCTTTTTTTCCGCGCTTAAAGCCTCCTCTAAAGGGAACCGAAGAAATTCCATGTTGCTGCAAAAACCATTGCAAATATAATTGCGTGGCTCTGTATTCAGTAAAAACAATCACCTTATCATCAATCTTTTGAATTAATTCTAACGTCTTTTCGGCCTTTGAATTCGAGGTTACCGCTTCTACTTTTTTTATTATGGAAGCGACCTTTTGTTCAAATAAAGCTGATGGAGTTTCTTGACGTCTTAGCATGTTTTTCAATGTATAATAAACGGCTTCTCTACTGCTGCAGGCTTCTCGTTGCAAAGTCATGATTGAAAACGGACTGGATGCCGTTTCGCTTGTATTTTCCTTAAGCAACTGGATACTATCGTATAATTCCTTTTCGGCGTTTGTGAATTCAATAGGGATTGTTTCTACATGTCGTTTCGTCCATTCTATTCCCGTATCTTCACGCCTGTTTCGGATCATTACCTTGTTAACGAGTTCTTGTAGATGCTTATCATCATCAATTGAACGAGCATCTTTTTTATATTTTCCATAAAAGGCTGATTCACTTCCTAAGTGTCCCGGCTTTAATAAACTAACAAGGTTAAAAATTTCAGATACCCGATTCTGAATGGGGGTAGCTGTCAGCAACAGACAAAACTTCTTCTTTAAATTTTGCACAAATTCATAGTTTTTAGTTTTGCTGTTTTTTAGCTTGTGGGCCTCATCAATGATGACCATATCATAGCTTTGTTGGAAGATAATATCTCGATGAGGGTTCCGTTTAGCTGTGTCAATGGACGACACAACTACGTCACATTGCTCCCATACATAGCTCTTTCTTTGAGCTACTGCAGGAATGAAGAATTTCGTATTCAGTTCCATCTCCCACTGTGAAACTAGTGAAGCAGGTACAAGAATCAGGGCTTTTTTTACAAGACCTCGGATCATGTATTCCTTTAAAACAAGGCCAGCCTCGATCGTTTTTCCAAGCCCTACTTCGTCCGCGAGAATTGCTTTCCCATTCATATTTTCAACAACCTGTTTCGCTACCTCAAGTTGATGGGGTAAAGGAGTCAATTGCGAAAGATGTTTAGGGGCCTGTAAGCCTTCAAACTGTGGAATGAGCGTGTGCTGTTCAACCTCATTCGCGAGCTTATAAAGCTCCCAGTTCCCCCACGGACCATCATTTGTGATTCTGTTTATGAGTTCATCTTGCCAAGAGGAATCAAAGGTAATTTGAACCGTCAAATTGTCCACTCCTTTAAAGGTAAAATATATTGCCGAAACTAGCTTACTAATGGTAGGATGGGAGTAGATTTGAATGTTTTGAAATTTACTACAATATGAAAATGGAAATAGCTGATCATTTAGTGTTTATTGTATAGCATGCCCTCACATTGAGAATTTTATAATAGCGGATGATGACAAGGGGAGAGACTACAGTAGTAGCGCCGAAGGAGCAAGCAGATATGTGAATCTCTCAGGCAAAAGAACACTTGTTTGACGCAGCTCTGGAGAGCGTTCCCGCTAGGGAGCCACCAAAGGGGAAAGCCTTGTATAAGGTAAACTTTCAGGTGAAAGGACAGAGACCTTCTTTTTTGAAAAGGGGGTTCTCTGTCCTTTTTGTTTTTCTCTAGTTTGAGGGAGAAAATGAAAAATATCAGCGAAAGCCGAACAATTTGAAGGGGGTAAATACATGGGAGAATTACAACGTACTCCGCTGTTTCCTGTCTATAAGGAATATGGAGGAAAAACAGTGGATTTTGGTGGATGGGAGCTTCCTGTACAATTCTCGAGCATCAAGGAAGAACATGAGTCTGTACGAACAAAGGCAGGGCTCTTTGATGTTTCTCATATGGGCGAGTTTGAACTAAAAGGGCCAGATAGTTTAGCCTTTCTTCAAAAAATGATGACAAACGATGTTTCAAAGATGAAAATTCACGGTGCACAGTATACAGCGATGTGTTATGAAAATGGTGGTACTGTAGATGATTTAATCATTTACAAAATGGAGGAGAATGATTATCTTCTCGTTGTAAATGCGGCTAATATTGAAAAGGATTTCAACTGGCTTGAGGAACATTTAGAAGGAGAAGTTGAATTAAAAAATATCTCTGAAGATATGGCTCAACTTGCAGTACAAGGTCCAGCAGCAGAAACGATTTTGCAAAAGTTAGCTGGGGATTTTGATCTTAGCAATATAGGATCTTTTAAATTTCATAAAGCAGTTCAATTAAATGGGAAAACTGCGTTAATCTCGAGAACAGGGTATACAGGCGAAGATGGATTTGAAATCTATTGCCAACCAGAAGATGCGGTTAGTTTATGGAACGAAATTTTAGAAGCTGGTCAACCTGAAGGAATTCGTCCTTGCGGGTTAGGAGCAAGAGATACGCTTCGCTTTGAAGCAAATCTTGCATTGTATGGTCAAGAATTATCGCCAGAGATTTCACCGCTAGAAGCAGGGATTGGGTTTGCTGTTAAGTTAAACAAGGAAGTAGATTTTATTGGAAAGGCCGCTTTAATTAAGCAAAAGGAAACATTCCTAAAAAGAACTCTTGTAGGGATTGAAATGATTGATCGTGGGATTCCGCGCCATGGGTATCCTGTCTTTAAGGATGGGAAGGAGATTGGAGAAGTAACCACAGGAACTCAATCACCAACCCTTAAACGGAATGTTGGTCTAGCCTTATTAGAAGTCGAACACACCCCCGTTGGAACTGAAGTGGAAGTTGAAATACGCGGAAAGAAATTAAAAGCTGTTGTTGTTCAAACACCATTTTATAAAAGAGAGAAGTAAGGATTAGAGAGGGGAAATAGCATGAAGCATCGATATCTACCGCTGACTGAAAATGATAAGCAATCTATGCTTAAAACCATTGGTGTAGAATCAATTGATGAATTATTCAGTGATATTCCAGAGAACGTACGATTTTCAGGCGAGTACAACATCAAACCAGCAAAATCTGAGCCCGCTTTGATGAAGGAACTTTCACGTATGGCTGGTAAAAATGCTGATCTAAAAACATATTCTTCTTTCCTTGGTGCAGGTGTGTACGACCACTATATACCAGTGATTGTTGATCATGTTATTTCAAGATCGGAATTTTATACGGCCTACACTCCATATCAACCTGAAATTTCTCAAGGAGAATTGCAGGCTATCTTTGAGTTTCAAACAATGATTTGTGAGTTAACAGGGATGGAAGTGGCAAACTCCTCAATGTACGATGGCCCAACCGCTCTTGCTGAAGCAGCCATGCTTAGTGCTGGTCAGACAAAGCGAAAAAAGGTTCTGATTTCGGCAACAGTTCACCCTGAAGCGAAGGAAGTCGTTAAAACCTACGCAAAAGGTCAATATATTGAAGTAGTTGAAGTTCCGTATAAAGATGGGGTAACAGATCTAGAAGCACTTGCGGACCTTACCGATAGTTCTGTAGCAGCCGTGATTGTTCAATATCCAAACTTTTTTGGACGCATTGAACCAATGGTGGAATTGGAAAAAATCGCTCATGATCAAAAGTCTTTGTTTGTTGTTTCTAGTAATCCGTTGGCACTAGGTGCTTTAACTCCTCCTGGAAGATTTGGAGCGGATATTGTTGTTGGAGATGCCCAACCATTCGGAATTCCGGCAGCATTCGGTGGTCCACACTGCGGATACTTTGCCGTAACTTCAAAATTAATGCGGAAGACTCCTGGTCGTCTTGTAGGTCAGTCAAAGGATGATGAAGGTCGACGAGGTTTTGTGCTAACGCTACAAGCGCGTGAACAGCATATCCGTCGAGACAAAGCAACATCCAATATCTGTTCGAACCAAGCACTAAACGCGCTTGCGGCATCGGTAGCCATGACAGCTCTTGGGAAAAATGGGGTAAAAGAAATGGCGGTTGCCAATATCCAGAAAGCACACTACGCGAAGAAAGCTTTTAAAGCGCATGGATTCGAAATTGTGTTTGAGGGTTCTTCTTTTAATGAATTTATTGTGAAAATGAACAGACCGGTTAAAGCAATTAATGAAGAACTCTTATCTAAAGGAATCATCGGAGGATACGATTTAGGCAGAGACTATCCTGAGCTTGACCACCATATGCTTATTGCAGTAACAGAGCAAAGGACAAAGGAAGAAATCGATACATTTGTGCAAGAATTGGGGGATTGCCATGCATAAGGAAGATATGCCGCTCATTTTTGAAATTAGTAGCCCAGGTCGAATTGGTTATAGTCTACCCGAAATGGATGTACCAGAAATTGATATAGCGGAATTATTGCCTAAAGGATACCTACGCGAAGAAGAAGCGGAACTTCCTGAGGTATCTGAACTTGATATTATGCGTCATTATACCGCTTTGTCGAAGCGGAACCATGGAGTGGACTCAGGATTTTATCCACTAGGCTCATGTACAATGAAATATAACCCTAAAATCAATGAAAATGTTGCACGATATAACGGATTTGCACACATCCATCCACTTCAGGATGAAAGCTCTGTTCAAGGTGCTTTAGAATTAATGTATGATCTGCAGCAGCATCTAATTGAAATCACTGGAATGGATGAAGTCACGTTACAACCAGCAGCTGGCGCCCATGGTGAATGGACAGGATTAATGATGATTCGAGCTTTCCATGAAGCCAATGGTGATACTGGGCGAACAAAGGTAATTGTCCCTGACTCAGCGCATGGGACGAATCCTGCTTCAGCAACTGTAGCCGGATTCGATACTATTACGGTGAAATCTAACGAACAAGGTCTGGTTGACCTAGATGATTTAAAAAGAGTTGTAGGACCAGATACAGCGGCTTTGATGTTAACCAACCCGAACACACTTGGTCTTTTTGAAGAAAATATTGTTGAGATGGCTGAAATTGTTCATGGTGCCGGTGGAAAGTTGTACTATGATGGAGCTAATTTAAATGCAGTTTTATCGAAAGCACGCCCAGGAGATATGGGGTTTGATGTGGTCCATTTAAATCTGCATAAAACCTTTACGGGTCCTCATGGCGGCGGTGGTCCTGGCTCAGGTCCTGTAGGTGTAAAAAGTGATTTAGTGCCATTTCTGCCAAAACCAATTGTGACTAAACGTGGTGAGAGTTATCTTTTTGATTATGACCGCCCACAATCAATTGGTCGCGTAAAGCCTTTTTATGGGAACTTTGGAATCAATGTACGTGCTTATACGTATATTCGCAGCATGGGTCCAGATGGTTTAAAGGCAGTCACGGAAAACGCAGTATTAAATGCGAATTACATGATGAGGAGACTCGCAGAGTATTACGACCTACCGTTTGATAAGCATTGTAAGCATGAGTTTGTGTTAAGTGGTAAGCGCCAGAAAAAGCTTGGTGTAAGGACACTAGATATCGCAAAACGACTACTCGATTTTGGTTACCATCCACCGACCATTTACTTCCCACTAAACGTAGAGGAATGCATAATGGTTGAACCGACGGAAACAGAATCGAAGGAAACACTCGATGAATTTATCGACGCAATGATTCAAATTGCAAAGGAAGCAGAGGAAAATCCGGAAATTGTTCAAGAAGCACCACATACAACAGTCATTGGAAGGGTAGATGAGGCTACCGCAGCAAGAAAGCCTATCCTCCGTTATCAAAAAGTATAAAAAATAATTAGAACCCCCTTGGTGTTAGACCTAGGGGGTTCTGTTTATTAATGCTTCAGTTATTATTTTGCTTTTATTTTTCCAGACCATTTCTTGAAGCCACCTTGTAGATGAGAAAGCTCCTGATAGCCTTTACGGTGAAGCATTTGTGCTGCCCGAGCACTTCTTGCTCCACTTTGGCAGTAAAGATAAACAGGCTTGTCTGGTCGAATTTCCTTCATGCGCATTTTTAATTGCGAAACAGGGATATTTCTTGCTCCTAGAATATGACCTGCATTAAATTCGTTTGGTTCACGAACATCAATCAATTGAGCTTTGCGGTAACCTGCTTTAAATTCATCTTCTGTTAATGTTTTCAAAAACCGGCGTTGATAGAAATAGTTAAAAGCTGAGTAAGCAATGATGACACCGATTACGGCAAGAATAAAATATAATGCTTCCAATGTTCCTTCTCCTTTCGAGCTAAGTAGACCTATTCTATTATATAAGTGATTTGGTATTTGGGCAAAGGAATTTATTTGCAACCTTCACGATTGTATATCCGGTGCACTCTACTTTGTTTTGTGCAACACATTTGATAGACTAGTGAAAGTGCGAAATGCCAATTTTACATATATGTTGATCTCGAAAAAAGTTAAAAATGGGGTTAGATAATGAGCAAAGAGGTATGGAGATATATCGATTCAGGTAACGGTTCACCTGCTTTTAATATGGCGCTTGATGAAGCATTGCTTGATTGGCATAGTGAAGGACTAACTCCTCCCATTATTCGCTTTTATGGATGGGAACCTGCGAGTTTATCGATTGGTTACTTTCAAAAAATAGACAGAGAAATTGATATGGATGCAGTTAAAAGGCATGGACTTGGCTTTGTCCGTAGGCCAACAGGTGGTCGCGGAGTCTTGCATGAACATGAACTTACATATAGTGTCATTGTTTCTGAAGGACATCCAGAAATGCCCCAGACAGTGACTGAAGCCTATCGAGTCATCTCAGAAGGTGTTCTAAGTGGATTTCAAAAGTTGGGCTTAGAAGCTTATTTTGCTGTGCCTCGTACGGATGAAGAGAGAAATGCCTTGAAGAGTCCACGCTCTGCTGTCTGTTTTGATGCGCCAAGTTGGTATGAGCTTGTTGTAGAGGGTAGGAAAGTGGCAGGAAGCGCGCAAACAAGACAAAAAGGAGTTATTCTTCAGCATGGGGCCATTTTACTTGATTTAGATGAGGATAAACTTTTTAGCCTATTTAAATACCCAAACGATCGGGTAAAAGAACGGATGCAAAAAGCATTCAAAACAAAAGCAGTGGCAATTAAAGAGATAAGCGGGCGCTCTGTGAGTATGGAGGAGGCAAAAGCTGCTTTTAAAGAAGGATTTGCAGAAGGACTTGATATTGAGTTAGAGCCCTATACTCTCACTGAAGAAGAATTAGAATATGTTTACAAGCTTGCAAAATCAAAATACGAGAGTGATGAATGGAATTATAAAAGGTAGGAAAGCGAGAAATACTTTCCTATCTTTTATTTTCCTTTTAATCAAAATTGCAAGTGATGAAATTTGTTGAAATATATCATTTTATGGGAGGATTCGTCTTTTCTCTCTTTTTCTCTCACTCTTATACGTAATTTTAAGTTTGACAAATTCTATTTTGTTAGAATTTAAATCTATATGTTGTGTTGTCGAAAATTAAATATACACTATATATTGATTTAGGGTGTTTCTATATGATAACGTATAAAGTAATTCGAAAGTACATCCAGAATCAACGCTAAAAATCTATCAGCCTTGTAAAACTGGACGGAATTTCTGAATTTTACTAGAAGGAGATGTGATCATGTCTGTTGAGCTAGGCCAAAAAATGAATATTAATATTGAAAATCTGAACAAGGACATCCAGTTGTTTCCTCAAGTACATCCGATTACCCCGGATATGAAAACAACCCATAAAGGGGTATCACGCCTTGTTATGCTGGATCGATATACGTTTAAGGATACAGAGAAGGTAACACTAGGAGAAGGGGATTTCGTTGTTCTTACCATCAAGGAAGATCCGAAGTTTCCTGCTCGTGGACTTGGATTTATCCTAGATATTGATTGGGAGTCCAAAATGGCAACGGTAGTCGTAGATGAAGAGTTTCGCGGTGTTTTAGATGATCCTGAGGAAGCTAAAACAGGAATCATCCGTAAGTCACTCGATGTCATTGAAAAACCTCTAGAAGTGTTCTATGAGCAGATTGCTAAACGAAACGCAACGGGCTTAGCTTCAGTTGAAAAAACAGAGGAAAAGCGGAAGGAATGGTTTGAGAAGTTTTATCAAGAATTATCAAGCCTGAACTTTATTCCAGCAGGACGAGTACTTTATGGTGCAGGAGCAGATACAGATGTAACGTACTTTAACTGTTATGTTATGCCGTTTGTACAAGATTCTCGCGAAGGAATTTCTGAGCACCGCAAGCAAGTGATGGAAATCATGAGCCGTGGTGGTGGAGTTGGAACAAACGGTTCTACTTTAAGACCACGAAACACGCTTGCAAAAGGTGTGAACGGAAAATCATCCGGGTCGGTATCTTGGTTGGATGATATTGCGAAGTTGACACATTTGGTTGAGCAGGGTGGATCGCGCAGGGGTGCTCAGATGATCATGTTAGCTGACTGGCATCCAGACATCATTGAGTTCATTATTTCTAAAATGCAAAATCCAAGAATCCTTCGCTTCTTGATTGAAAATACTCAAGACGAAACGATTAAAAAGCATGCAAAAGAAAAGCTAAAATTCACTCCATTGACATTGCAAGAAGAAGCAATGTACCAAGGGATTGTTAATTATAAAAATATTCCTGGTTTAGGCGGTTTCAGTGCAGATATTATCAGAGCAGCTGAAGAAAAGCTTGAGACAGGTGGAAATTATACAGTCCACAATTCAGAGTTCCTTACTGGTGCTAATATCTCAATTACCTTAACAAAGGAATTCATGGAAGCTGTCGAAAACGATGCTGAATTTGAGTTACGCTTCCCTGATGTTGAATCCTATGATGCCAAAACAATGAAAATCTACAATGAAGAATGGCATAAAGTAGGCGATGTTCGCGAGTGGGAAAAGCTCGGATATAAAGTGCGCACTTATAAGAAAATCAAAGCAAAAGAGCTTTGGAATCTTGTCAATATCTGTGCAACATATTCCGCAGAACCAGGCATATTCTTCATCGACAATGCCAATGACATGACCAATGCACAAGCGTATGGACAGAAAGTTGTAGCTACTAACCCTTGTGGCGAGCAACCCCTTGCACCATACAGTGTATGTAACCTTGCTGCTGTTAACCTTGCGGAAATGGCTGATAAGGAAAACAAAACTGTTAATTTTGAGAAATTAAAACGCACAGTAGAAGTAGGAGTAAGGATGCAAGATAATGTCATCGATGCTACTCCATACTTCCTTGCTGAAAATAAAAAGCAAGCTCTTGGTGAGCGTCGAGTTGGTCTTGGCGTTATGGGTCTTCACGATCTTCTCATCTACTGTGAAACTGAATATGGTTCAGAAAAAGGAAATGAACTAGTTGATAAAGTCTTTGAAACCATTGCGACAACAGCGTATCGAGCTTCTGTTGAGCTTGCAAAAGAAAAGGGAAGCTTCCCATTCTTGGATGGAGAAACAGCTGAAGATACAAATCGTTTAAGAAATGCTTTCATTAACACAGGGTTTATGAAGAAAATGCCTGAAGATGTACGTGAATCTATTCTTGAAAATGGAATTCGTAATTCGCATTTGCTAACTGTCGCTCCAACGGGATCCACTGGGACCATGGTTGGGGTCTCTACAGGACTTGAACCATATTTTTCCTTTTCTTACTTCCGAAGCGGCCGTCTTGGCAAATTTATCGAAGTAAAAGCAGATATTGTCCAAGAATATCTAGATGCACACCCTGAAGCGGATGCAGAGAACCTACCAGACTGGTTCGTTACTGCTATGGAACTTAACCCTGAAGCACATGCTGATGTCCAATGTGTCATCCAGCGTTGGATTGACAGCTCTATCAGTAAGACGGTTAACGCACCTAAAGGGTACAGTGTTGAACAGGTTGAAAAAGTGTACGAGCGTCTATATAAAGGTGGAGCAAAAGGAGGAACAGTCTATGTCGACGGTTCCCGTGATACCCAAGTTCTAACTTTAAAAGCTGAAGAAAACAGCTTTGAAGAAAGTAATATTTCTAAGAAAGAAAAATCCAAGCAGCATGTCGTATTAGTTGATACCATTAACGAACTTCGCTCGACAAATGTAACAATTGGCTCTGAGGTAGGAGATACATGCCCTGTTTGCCGAAAAGGGGAAGTAAAAGATATTGGTGGCTGTAATACATGTACAAACTGTAATGCGCAGTTAAAATGTGGTCTATAAAAAATAAATCTAACACAGAGGATGGAAATAATTTTCCATCCTCTTTTCTCATTTCTAGCTCATACTAACGGTACAGAAGAACGGAGAAATGAGGGATTTAAAAAATGGAGCCATTTGTACCACAGCTGGTTTATATAGAGCCTCGTGCGCTAGAATATCCTCTCGGGCGAGAGTTAAAAGAGAAATTTGAAAAGATGGGGATAGAAATTAGAGAAACTACCTCCCATAACCAAGTAAGAGGGATACCTGGGGACAATGAACTCCAGAAATATCGGAATGCAAAATCAACTCTGGTCGTGGGGATAAGGAAGACGCTGAAGTTTGATACCTCCAAACCATCGGCCGAATATGCCATTCCGCTTGCGACTGGTTGTATGGGACATTGTCATTATTGCTATCTACAAACAACCCTTGGTAGTAAGCCATATATCCGGACATATGTAAATCTGGATGAAATCTTTGAACAAGCTGAAAAGTATATGGAGGAAAGGAAGCCTGAAATAACAAGGTTTGAAGCCGCATGTACGTCTGATATTGTCGGGATCGACCATTTGACACATTCTTTAAAGAAAGCGATTGAGTACTTTGGAGAATCAGAATATGGGCAACTTAGATTTGTAACAAAATTTCATCATGTTGACCATTTACTTGATGCCAAACATAATGGAAAGACTCGCTTTCGCTTTAGTATTAATTCCCGATATGTAATTAAGAATTTTGAACCTGGAACTTCCTCCTTTGATGAACGAATTGAGGCAGCGCGAAAGGTAGCGGGGGCTGGATACCCATTAGGATTTATTGTTGCTCCGATTTATCGTCACGAAGGCTGGGAGGAAGGATATCATGAATTGTTTGAGCGTCTCCATCAGTCTCTTGAAGGAATCAATCACGATGATATAACGTTCGAACTGATTCAACATCGTTTCACAAAACCAGCGAAAAAGGTCATTATGAAACGATATCCCAAAACAAAATTGGAGATGGATGAAGAAAAACGTAAATATAAATGGGGCCGTTATGGAATTGGCAAATATGTGTATAAAACGGATGAGGCCAAGGAACTAGAGACCTCTATACGAGAGTCGATCCATCACTTTTTCCCTAAAGCAGAAATCCAGTATTTCACTTGATGGGATTTTTTTGCTTGTACGCCGTACTATTTTACACACAAGTCGCTTAAAAATGTAACAAGCAAGTTACTGATTGGAGTGGACTTGTATGTATATAGACGGCGTTTTTTCAGGGGGAGGAATAAAGGCGTTCTCTCTTATTGGGGCTTGTCAAGCAGTAGAGGAAAAGGGCTTACGCTTTAAAAGGGTTGCAGGTACGAGTGCGGGGTCCATCGTGGCTGCCCTTATTGCAGCAGGTTATACAAGTAATGAGATGGCTGAGCTGGTTGATGAATTAGATTTAAAAAGTTTTTTGGACTCCCGAAATACCTTCCTTCCATCGGGATTAGCAAAATGGTTGTTTATCTATTGGAGACTGGGGCTGTATAAAGGCAAAGAGTTAGAGCGCTGGATTGCGGAAAAGCTAGCAGCGAAAGGGCTAAGAAGATTTGGGGACCTTCCTCCTGAAAGTTTGCGAGTGATTGCCTCTGACTTAACTAATGGGACGATGATGGTTTTACCAGACGATTTACCGAAGTATGGGATTAACCCACAAACATTTCCCATTGCAAAAGCAATTAGAATGAGTTGTAGCCTCCCTTTCTTCTTTGAACCAGTCAAGATTAAAGATTATCAAGGCGCAACTGTCATCGTAGATGGTGGTGTCCTTAGTAACTTTCCGATGTGGCTGTTTGATAAGGAGAATGTCAAAAAAGTTAGGCCTGTGCTCGGATTAAAGCTTAGTCATCATTTGAGCGAACACCCTCGTCATAAAATTAATAATGCGATTCATATGTTTGAGGCGCTGTTTGAAACAATGAAAGATGCCCATGATGCAAGATATATATCACGTAAACATGAGAGAAACATTATTTTCATTCCAACTGACGGAATTATGACGACCGAGTTTGAATTAACGGAAGAAAAGAAACAAGCGTTAATACAGGTAGGGAGGGATTATGCAAATCGCTTTCTTAAGAGCTGGGGGTATTAAAAAAAATCGGACTCAAAACGAGGCCCGATTTTTTTTCTTCCCTTTTCTTCCTTCTATTACAGTAAGGTGCGAGGTATCTTTTCTCTTTTTTCTTGCTGCAGATAGAGATCCAATTGACGTACGTTTAGTAGGAGTTGATTGTTCCTTGGTTTGATATCGTTTCTTTGATCGTTTCGCTGCTTTTTTAAAGGCCCTTTGCTCATGGTTCTTTGAAGGGCTAGCTTGTGAAAATCGCTTTACTAAGAAAAAGATTACTCCGACAACTATTGCCATCCCTGCAATCATTTTAATAAAACCACCTGGGTCTGAAACGAGCTTTGAAATGATTCCGATTGCTGCTAGTACGATTAAACCCAAGACTATATAAAATGAAGTTTGATTTTTCAAAAAAGCCACCTCCCTAAAAGCATCATGAGCATTTTTATTCACTTTTAAACTTGGTCGAATAATTATTTTTATACAATTTCTTCAGTCTCCCGATATATTCCTGCTATTCGGTTCGGGTAAAGAAATTTTTTTGTGAAATTAAATTGGTAACTGTTTTATTCCTATCTATATTTTACCAAATAAAAGCGTAAACCTCTAGGTCTATTTGCATAATGACTTCGCAAATTATCTAGGAAAAGAATGTAAGGTTTAAGGTGTCATGGGCATAATAACAAACGGAGGTGCTAGCTATGGCAGAAAATCAAAAGCGACTTGAACAAAATAAACATGAAAAGCCCATGTCCTTTATTACTATGGTTGTCTTAACGGGTTTATTTGGGGGGATTTTATGGAGTTCGATTGCCTTGCTCGCTTATGTGTTTAACTTTACAGATGTGCGTCCGAATTTAATTCTTGAACCATGGGCACTTGGAGATTGGAAGAAAGGGTGGATTGGCACTGTTTTTTCTATTTTAATCATTGGTGTCGTATCTATTGTGGCATCCTTAATTTATTATGCACTTCTAAGAAAATTTAATAATCTCTGGGTTGGTTTGATTTACGGTGCAGGATTATTTTTGCTTGTTTTTTATGTATTGAATCCCATTTTCCCTGGGATTGATTCATTTTGGAAGTTATCAAGAGATACATTGATTACCACAGCATGTATTTATGTTTTATATGGGGTATTTATTGGTTACTCAATTTCATTTGAAGAAGCTGAGCGAAGTGCCGCTGATGAAAAAACAAAGGAAAGCCCCGCATAATTCTAGATATAGTTTTAACGAAATTAGTTATGGTAGAATGTTCTTATTGAACATTCTTTTTTGAAGTGTGAGGAGAGGGGAGTTATAATGGGGAAATTACAAAAAATCCAAAATCGTATAAAGGAATTAGGGCTAGATGGGCTACTAATTACTAGTAACTACAATCGAAGGTATATGACTGGATTTACTGGAACAGCAGGTGCTGTATTAATTACAGCTGAAAAAGGACTATTTATCACGGACTTCCGCTATACAGAGCAAGCAGAAAAACAATGTACAGGGTACGAAGTTGTAAAACAGAGTGGTAGCATTGCTACTGAAGTGGCTGAGCAGGCTAAAAAATTAGGTTTGAAACGAATAGGGTTTGAGGAAGACCATGTTACTTTTTCTGCCTACAAGGTGTTTGAAAAGGAGATAGCAGCAGAACTTATTCCTGTTTCTGGCGAAATTGAAAAGTTACGCTTGATAAAGGATGGGACAGAGATTAAGATATTAAAGGAAGCTGCAGACATCGCTGATGCTGCGTTTAAGCATATTCTCGAATTCATTCGTCCTGGTAAAACAGAATTGCAAGTGTCGAATGAATTAGAGTTCTTTATGAGATCTTTGGGAGCTAGTTCTTCTTCTTTTGATATCATCGTTGCTTCTGGTTTTCGTTCAGCCCTCCCTCATGGAGTAGCAAGTGATAAAGTAATTGAAACAGGCGATTTTGTTACCCTTGATTATGGTGCTTATTATAAAGGGTACGTTTCAGATATTACGAGAACAGTTGCTGTAGGGAAGCCAGCAGATAAGCTTAAGGAAATTTATGACATTGTTCTAGAAGCACAACTACGTGGAGTTAATGGAATTAAACCAGGTCTAACTGGCAAAGAAGCTGATGCATTGACAAGAGACTATATTACTGAAAAAGGATATGGTGAATATTTTGGTCATTCTACAGGCCATGGGATTGGTCTAGAGGTGCATGAAGGCCCTGGTTTATCTGTGAAATCAGACATTGTGCTTGAAAAGGGAATGGCTGTAACAGTTGAACCTGGAATATACATACCTGGCCTTGGCGGTGTGAGAATAGAAGATGATATCATCATCACGGAGAACCATAACGAAAGGCTAACCCATTCACCTAAAGAGCTAATCATTCTTTAATAAAGGCTAGGAGGATTTATTTTATGATTTCAGTTAATGATTTTCGTACAGGTTTAACAATTGAAGTAGACAACAGTATTTGGCGTGTTATGGATTTCCAACATGTTAAGCCAGGAAAAGGTGCGGCATTTGTACGTTCTAAGCTACGTAATCTACGTACCGGTGCGGTTCAAGAAAAGACATTTCGTGCAGGTGAAAAAGTCGCCAAAGCACAAATTGATAACCGCAGAATGCAGTATCTTTATGCAAGTGGTGACCAACACATTTTCATGGACAATGAGTCTTACGAGCAAATTGAACTACCTGCATCGGCTATTGAATATGAATTGAAATTCCTAAAAGAAAATATGGAAGTGCAAATCATGATGTACCAAGGGGAAACTTTAGGGGTTGAACTTCCGAATACAGTGGAACTCGAAGTTACTGATACAGAACCAGGTATAAAAGGTGATACCGCTTCAGGTGGTACAAAACCTGCTACTCTCGAAACAGGCTTAACGGTTAACGTTCCATTCTTTGTCAATCAGGGAGACCGTTTAATCATCAACACATCTGACAGTTCATATGTTTCACGTGCATAAAGAAAAGTGCCTGCTCACATAATGTGAGCAGGTTTTTTTTCTTTCTCATATTTCTATAAGCATCGTCTCTATTTACAGTTCTCTACCTGTAGCTCCTGGAGATTTTTCTGTATTTCTTCCGCTGTTATATTTTGGATTTGATCCCTTCGTTCGGTTGTTATGGTCATCCCCGATATACCTATTTTTCAAGTCTCTTTGCTCCTCTTGAAAGTGGTTGTGTTCGTTTACCATCCATACTCCTCCTTTTTTGTTTCCAAAAGGTATTGTGTAATCCTTCCGAATAGGAAGGATTTTTTTATTGTCTCCTCTTTCTCACATGTAAGTCATATTGTGTCCAAGCCAGCATACATTTTAAGTAGTGAGAGGAATTATTCAGGAGGAGTAGATATGCAGGAGATTCTGTCTTTTTTACCAAAACGGATTGTGGAAGCTCTGGAAGCAATTCCTCAAGTTCAAGTAGATAAAGTTGAGGAAATTAGGGTTAGGATTGGCCGACCTCTTGAGGTTGTTGCAGAAGGTTTTCCAAGTTTCTTACCTTATTTTGTTACTCAAGAGGACGGAGTTCAACTATTAAATAAACTAGGGAACTTTTCAATGTATACCCTAGAAGAAGAATTAAAAAGGGGTTACATCACGATTGCTGGTGGTCATCGAGTGGGGCTCGCAGGAAAGGTCATCCTTGAATATGGGAAGGTAAAGGCGATTCGGGATATCTCTTCCTTCAATATCCGGATTGCTAGAGAGAAAATCGGCATCGCAGAGCAGTTACTTCCCTTCATATATACGAAAGAATGGCAGCATACAATTATCATCGGTCCGCCACAAACGGGAAAAACAACCTTACTTCGTGATGTCGCCAGGATAATCTCTACAGGGATAGAAAAAGAGAACGTTCCTCCTATGAAAGTCGGGATTGTCGATGAGCGATCAGAAATTGCGGGCTGCGTACACGGAATTCCACAACTTACATTTGGACCAAGAGTTGACGTTCTAGATGCCTGTCCAAAAGCGGAAGGGATGATGATGTTAATCCGCTCTATGAGTCCTGAAGTTTTAGTTGTGGATGAGATAGGGAGAGAAGAAGATGCGGCCGCCATCATGGAAGCCGTTAATGCGGGGATCAAATTAATGATGACTACCCACGGGAATAGTCTAGCAGAGATTCGAAAACGCCCTTCGTTACAGCCAATCATTGATATGGGGATATTCACAAGGTTTGTTGAGCTATCAAGGTCATTAGGTCCTGGAACCATTTCCTGTATTAAAAATGAAAAGGGTCATGAAATCGCCCGAAAAGTGAGCGTGACTTAAATGATCAAATTAATCGGAGCCGCACTTATTATTGTTGCAACATCTTGGACGGGCATGGAGGCGGCCAAGCAATTAAGTGAGCGTCCTAAGCAACTGCGTCACTTAAAAGCTGCACTACAATCGTTAGAGGCTGAAATCATGTACGGACATACTCCGCTTCATGAGGCTTCACGGAAACTTGCCTCCCAGTTATCTAAACCTATCGCTTTGCTCTTCGAATCCTTTGCTGAAAAACTTATGGAATCAGAGACAACAGTGCGGAACGCTTGGGAGGAAAGTTTAAATGAAATCTGGAAAAAGACTGCCCTTAAACAGGGGGAATATGAGATTCTACGACAATTTGGGGAAACACTAGGGCGTCATGATAAGTATTCTCAACAAAAACAAATCAACCTAGCCATCACACATTTAGAAAGAGAGGAAGGAGATGCCTACGAGAGGCAGTTGAAATATGAAAAAATGGTTAAAAGCCTAGGCTTTTTATCTGGATTGCTATTAATTATTTTATTGATGTAACGATTAGGGGGCAGACGAGATGGGTTTGGATGTTGATATTATTTTCAAAATCGCCGGTGTGGGCATTGTTGTGGCATTTCTCCATACGATTCTAGATCAAATGGGAAAAAAAGAATATGCCCAATGGGTAACGTTATTCGGCTTTATATATATCCTTTTTATGGTCGCATCGATTGTAGATGACCTCTTCGAGAAAATTAAATCTGTGTTTCTATTCCAGGGATAAGGGAGGGCTTAGAGATTGAAATCATACAGATTATTGGGGTTGCTTTAGTCGCTACCTTTCTTGCCCTTATTCTAAAGGAACAAAAGCCTAATTTTGCCTTTTTACTGATTGTCTTTACAGGCTGTGCCATCTTCCTTTTTCTAGTCGATCAGATTTATTTAATTATTAATATGATTGAGCAACTAGCTACGAACGCAAAAGTGAACCTCATTTATGTGGAAACGATTTTGAAAATTATTGGCATCGCTTATATTGCAGAATTTGCCGCACAAATTACCAAGGATGCTGGGCAAGGGTCGATTGCTTCGAAAATTGAGCTAGGGGGAAAAATACTTATTCTTGCTACAGCCATTCCAATTTTAACTGTGATGATTGAGACAATTATTCAGTTAATCCCTGGATAAGCAGGGAGGAGGAGCTAATCATGTTGGGGGAAAAAATCAAGCAAAAGATGCAGCTAACTTTTAGTATTGTACTTGTCCTTTTTTTCTTATCCTGCACAGGTGTACAAGCTAATACAGAGGACAAGCCAGAAGGCTTAGTTCAAACAGAAGGAATAGCGAAAGAGCAACTTGATGCCTTGAATATAGACGAGCTTCAAAGGTTTTGGGAGGATATCCTTACTGAATATGGAGGATTCTTACCAGAAAGCCAAAAGGGAAGCTTATATGATTTTATCAGTGGTGAGAAGGAATTTAGTTTGAAGGACTGGTTAAAAGGAATTCTACAATTTATGTTCCATGAGTTTCTTGCGAATGGAAAGTTACTTGGTTCACTTGTGTTGTTAACGATTTTTAGTATCTTTCTTCAAACTCTTCAGAACTCCTTTGAAAAAAGCACCATCAGTAAGGTAGCATACTCGATCGTATTTATGGTATTAATCATCATTGCTTTAAACAGTTTTCACATTGTCCTTGACTATACAAATGAAACAATCGCGAAAATGATCCATTTTATCCTAGGGTTAATCCCCCTTTTGTTAGCGTTAATTGTTTCATCCGGTGGATTTGTGTCTGCAGCTTTCTTTCATCCAGTTATCTTGTTTTTAATGAATACAAGTGGGATGTTCATTCAATATATCGTCCTGCCTCTACTTATGCTATCTGCTCTACTAAGCATTGTTAGTATTTTAACCGATCACTATAAGGTCACGCAGCTTGCTGGTTTACTTCGGAACTGGAGCATTGGCCTTCTAGGACTGTTCTTAACGGTCTTTCTAGGTGTGATTTCGGTTCAAGGAGCAGCGACAGCCGTAACTGATGGAGTGACATTACGAACAGCAAAATTCATGACTAGTAACTTTATTCCAGTGATTGGCAGATTTTTCACAGATGCAACAGATACAGTCATCAGTGCTTCTTTATTGTTAAAGAACACGGTTGGGATTGCAGGAGTAGCCATCGTCCTTTTAATAGCGGCTTTTCCAGCTGTGAAAATTTTGCTGATTGCTTTCACATATAAATTTGCAGCGGCTATTCTCCAACCGCTAGGAGGTGGCCCAGTAATAGCCTGTCTTGATGTCATCTCTAAAAGCATCATATATGTTTTTGCAGCACTTGCCATCGTTTCATTCATGTTTTTCCTGTGCATAACCGTGATTGTCGCTGCTGGAAATTTAACGATGATGGTCCGATAGGGGGAGCGAGTTTTGGATTTTTTAACAGAGTGGATCACGAATATTATCATTTTTATCTTGCTAGCAACTGTCATCGATATGCTCTTACCCAATTCAAGCTTGCAAAAATACGTTAAAGTGGTCATCAGCTTACTGCTGATTTCAATCATATTATCACCAATTATGAAAATTTTCTCGAGTGATTTTGAATCAGCAATTGCTTCTATTTCCAATTACAATAGCAAAGTTGATGAAGAAAAAATGGAAAATTTAATAGAATTGCAGAAAAAAGAAATACAAGCCTCCCAACATGCATATATTTTAGAACAAACGGCTGTCCAATTAAAGATGGACGCAGAGGAGGAGTTGATGGAACAGTACGGGATGGAAATTGCAGAGATCCAAGTAGAAGCAGAGGAAATGGACGAGAACTTGTCTCCGGAAAGCTTGCAATCTATTACTGTTCAGATTGCTAAGGAAGGAGATAAGGAAGAAGCAGTCGCTGTAGTTAAAGAAATTAAAATTGATACTGCCGAGCCCCTTCCATCAGAACAAAACTCACAAAATACGGAAGAAATTAGTGCTTTTCTTGCAGAAAAGTGGAATGTTCCAAATGCGTCAATTGAAATTGTCATAGAAGGGGGGACATAAAGTAGCGATGGGCAATAATAAAGGGCCAATAACCTGGATTAAAAACCAGCTTACAAAAAAAGAGGACTCACAAGATAAAAAGGCAGCCAAATACCCCTATTTACTAATCGTCGTTGCATTTGGGGTTGCTATCATGCTGGTCGGTAATTTATTTTCAAGAGATACGACCCAAACAGATGGCATTCCAGCCTTTAATAATAATGCTAGCCAAGAAACAGAGCCAGCTTTCGGACAAAAGAAAACAGCTGAAAACAACATGATTGCCGAGTATGAAGATGAATATGAACGAGAGCTAAAAGAGGCCTTGGAGACAATTGCTGGAGTAGATGAGGTTTCGGTAATTGTAAATGTTGATGCAACCGAAAAGAAGGTATTAGAGAAAAATACCGTTACCCAATCGCAAACAACCGAGGAAACTGATCGGGAGGGTGGGAAACGAGGAGTAGAAGATCTCTCAAAGGACGAACAACTCGTCATCATTCGTGAGGGAGAAAATGAAACGCCGATTGTTCTGGAAACAAAGAAACCTACTATTAGGGGAGTCCTTGTTGTCGCAAAAGGAGCAGAAAATGTACAGGTCCAAAAATGGATTACTGAGGCGGTTACTAGAACTCTAGATGTCCCTAGTCACCGGGTTTCAGTGCTACCTAAAAAATCTAAGGGGGATTAACGAATGTTATTAAAGAAACAAACAGTTTGGTTATTAACAATGCTAAGTTTGGTGGTTGTATTATCAGTCTATTATATTACCTCTCCGGAACCTAATCAGGGAAATCTAGCAACCGTTGAGGAACAGGAAGAAAATGCAGTTAATGAAGAGGCTATGGAAGAAGTTAAATCAGAAGATGGAGAAACAATCATCTCTGGTGTTGCTAGTGACGAGCAGTTTGAGGCGCTTCGTTTAGATCTAGAAGATGCCCGAAGTGAAATGAAAGAAGAATATCAAGAAATTGTTGCCTCTACAGATCTTCCTGTAGAACAAAGAAATGATGCTTATGAAAAAATGAAGGAATTAGATAATATTTCTCAGAAAGAAGGAACCCTTGAAACATTGATCAAAACAATGGGTTATGATGACGCACTAGTAAGAGCAGACGGCGATAAAGTCCGTGTTACCGTTAAAGCGAAAGAGCATTCTGCCGCCGAAGCAAATGAAATTATTCAAATGGTTAGAAATGAATTAGGTTCATTACAAGCTGTTGCAGTAACCTTTCAGCCTGAAAAATAAAAGGATTAGAATGGCCGGGTAGTCCTAAACCCCGGCCTTTTTTCTGTGTAATGGCATATGAAATAGAGTTTCCTTAATGATTGTATAAAAATCTTAATGATAGTTTCACATTTCTTTAAGAGAGGTATAAAATAGAAGTAATAGTTTGAATTATCATTAAGTAGATAGGGGAATCGTACATATTGAATTTTTACATGGTATTATCGTATAGTATTAGTATCTAGTCATAAAACGATAGAATAAAAACGCAAGAGCCTGTTTAGTAGCATATTAATGGAGCTTGATTTTAAAACTTTTATGCTTTCTCTTATCTTTCGGGAAAGACATATGCGTAATGCCTAGACTAGAAATGAGCACCTATCCTATCTTTTAAAATGATTTCAATTTAAAGCGTTTAGACTTGTACTCATTACTATTGCTTAAAAATTAACCAAGGGGTGTATAAAATGTTAAAAGTACAGGAAATTAGAGAATTAATTAAACTAGTCGATCAATCAAGCATTGATGAATTTAGTTATGAGGTTGAAGGCTCGAAAATTAAAATGAAGAAAAAGACTGCTGGGCAACAGGTAATCATTGAGCCGGCGAGAGTTGTGACAGAAACACCAGCGCCAATCCAGCCTGTTCAAACAGCTCCTGCAGCACCTGCAGTTCAAGTAGACGAACCAAAACAAACTGCAAAAGAGGAAAATGTTCAGGAAACAAATTTACATAAAATCACTTCTCCAATGGTGGGAACCTTCTATCAATCACCATCACCAGATGCTGATGTTTATGTAAAACCTGGCTCTAAGGTTAGCAAGGATTCAATTGTATGTATTGTCGAAGCGATGAAACTATTTAATGAAATAGAAGCAGAAGTGAATGGAGAAATTGTCGAGATACTTGTAAAGGACGGACAGCTTGTGGAATATGGCCAGCCTTTATTCCTTGTAAAGCCTGAATAAGGAGGGTGAATGGCATGATAAAAAAACTATTAATTGCGAACCGAGGAGAAATTGCTGTCCGTATCATTCGTGCATGTCGGGAGCTTGGAATTGAATCTGTTGCCGTTTATTCGGAAGCAGATAAAGAATCCCTACATGTACAGTTGGCCGATGAGGCATACTGCATTGGACCTAAAGCATCGAAGGATAGCTATTTAAATTTTACAAACATTGTCAGTGTCGCAAAATTAACGGATTGTGATGCTATCCATCCAGGGTATGGATTTTTGGCTGAAAATGCTGATTTTGCAGAGCTGTGTAGAGAGGTTAACATCGTTTTTGTTGGTCCTACTCCAGAAGCTATTCAGAAAATGGGTACGAAGGATGTAGCGCGAGAAACGATGCGTGAAGCGAATGTTCCGATTGTTCCAGGTTCTAGAGGAATTATTAACAGTCCGGAAGAAGCAGTTGAACTAGCTGGTGAAATTGGCTATCCTGTAATCATTAAGGCAACTGCTGGAGGCGGCGGAAAAGGAATTCGTGTTGCCAGGACAGAACAAGAACTTATTAAAGGGATTAATATTACTCAACAGGAAGCAAACACAGCTTTTGGAAATCCAGGAGTATATATTGAAAAATATATTGAGGACTTCCGACATGTTGAAATTCAAGTGTTGGCCGATAATTATGGGAATACCATTCATCTAGGCGAACGAGATTGTTCAATCCAAAGGAGACTCCAAAAACTACTTGAAGAAACCCCTTCTCCGGCTTTGGACGAGGAACTCCGAGAAAAAATGGGGAATGCAGCCGTAAAAGCTGCAAAAGCTGTTGCTTATACAGGCGCTGGCACGGTAGAATTTATATATGATTACCGCAATCGTCAATTTTATTTCATGGAAATGAATACCCGTATCCAAGTGGAGCATCCTGTTACTGAGATGGTAACAGGAGTCGACCTCATTAAGGAGCAGATTAGAGTGGCATCCGGAGAGAGGCTTAGCTTAAACCAAGAAGAAGTTACTTTTAATGGTTGGGCAATTGAATGTCGGATCAATGCTGAAAATCCAGCCAAAAATTTTATGCCGTCAGCTGGTAAAATTAAAATGTATCTTCCACCAGGAGGCCTTGGTGTCCGTGTTGATTCTGCTGCATATCCGGGTTATACAATTCCACCATACTATGATTCGATGATTGCAAAGGTTATCGTTCACGGAAGCACACGTGAGGAAGCGATTAGCCGTATGAGAAGGGCGCTGTCCGAATTTGTCATCGAAGGGATTCATACTACGATTCCTTTCCATTTAAAATTGCTTAGCCATGAGCAATTTGTTGAAGGGCAGTTTAATACGAAGTTTTTAGAAATGTATGATGTAATGTCAGAAGAATAAATTAGGAGGTGCAAGCAATGAGTGAACAGCGTGTACTAGAAATGAACCAAGGTGATAACAGTCTTGGTAAGGTTGAAATTGCTCCTGAAGTAATTGAAGTCATTGCAGGGATTGCTGCGTCAGAGGTAGAGGGAGTATCTCAAATGCGTGGAAGCTTTGCGGCGGGTGTTGTTGAACGTCTTGGTAAAAAAAATCATGGCAAAGGAGTTAGGGTGGAACTTGCAGAGGATGGCATCAAAGTAGATGTTTACTGCATGATGAAGTTTGGATTATCCATTCCAACCGTTGCTCAAAAAATCCAGGATAATATCCGTCAGGCTCTTTTAAATATGACTGCTCTTGAAGCGTCAGAAGTAAACATTCATGTTGTAGGAATACAATTTGAAAATCAGAAACCTGAGAATGAACTAGAAGTAGATATGTAATGGAAGACCAAAGACAGTCTCTCTGTCTTTGGTTTTTTGTTTTGGATTGTTTTATAGTCATTTAATAAAGACAGTTTCATATTCCAAAAGCCAATTTTTAGCGTAAGAACAGCTAGTTGAAGGTTTTCAATACGTTTGTGGGCTGTTTTTCATTGAATTCATTGTAAGAAATGAGCTCGAAATAATCGTCTTTGATCTGCAGTGTAACAAAGTTTCAGAAAAAAGCCTTGTTAAAAAATTCAGCAAATTGTATTCAAGCTGTTTAAGTTCCTTGATAATAGTAAAAATAATAGAGAAGCCATTCGCATAATGCCAATGGTATGCTATTATCTTGTTAGTGAGCGCTGACACCATAAAGGAGTTTTGAACATAATGAAAAGAAGAACAGCAAGAGAAAAGGCATTACAGGCCTTGTTTCAAATCGATATTAGTAAAGTTGAATCAAATGAGGCCATTCAACATGTCCTTGAAGATCAACCGAACGATCAGTATTTAACAAGGCTCGTAGAAGGAGTCATTCAATACCAAGAAGAGATTGATCAAATAATTAAAGAACATTTAGAGAAATGGACGATTGAACGTCTCGCTCATGTGGACAGAAGCATATTGCGACTAGCCGTGTATGAATTGATGTATTGTAAAGAAGAAGTACCAGCAAATGTTGCTATGGATGAGGCGATTGAAATAGCTAAAATTTATGGGGATGACCAGTCTAGTAGATTTATCAATGGGGTACTATCAAAAGTTAAACAGGCTTTGTAATTGCTCCTCAACTAACGCTGGTTAGTCCTTTAAGGGAATAAGGGGATGAGTAGACATGACGGCACAAATCATTAATGGAAAAGAAATTGCTAAAAGAAAAAAACAAGAAATTTTTGTCGAGGTAGAGGAGTTAAAGAAATCGGGAGTAACGCCTGGTTTGGCCGTAATCCTAATAGGGGATAACCAGGCATCCCAAACCTATGTAAGAAGTAAACAAAAGACCTGTCAGGAACTGGGCATGCACTCAGTCATGGTTGAGTACAATGAGGCTGTTACTGAAGAAGAACTTCTGAGCAAAATTGAACAGTTAAATGTAGACGACTCGATTCATGGAATTCTTGTTCAGCTACCTCTTCCAGGCCATATTAGTGAAATGAAAGTAATAGAAACCATTTCACCTGAAAAGGATGTAGATGGATTTCATCCTGTAAATATTGGAAGAATGATGATCGGTCAGGAAGCATTTCTCTCATGTACTCCTTACGGAATTCTCGTTTTACTTAAGGAGTCAGGTATAGAACTTGAAGGAAAGCATGTTGTCGTTGTTGGTCGGAGTAATATTGTTGGAAAGCCTGTTGGTCAATTATTACTTAATGAAAATGCCACAGTTACATATTGTCATTCTAGAACAAAAGGTCTTGAAAAATTGACACAGACAGCAGATATTATCATTGCCGCTGTCGGTAAAGCAGGGTTTATTACGAGAGACCATGTAAAGCAAGGTGCTACTGTCATTGATGTTGGAATAAACCGCAATTCCGAAGGGAAATTATGTGGAGATGTCGCTTATGATGAGGTCAAGGAAGTGGCAGGCTATCTTACACCTGTACCTGGTGGTGTAGGACCAATGACCATTACGATGTTAATGTATAATACGTTAAAGTCTGCTCGAAATTCCCTTTCCAAACTCCAGAGAACGAATAGTTAATCATACTGCCTATATCTGGCAAGTTTGTTTACTCCTTTCTACAAGATAGTGACGAATGGGGTTCCAAAACTTATAATAGATATAGGCAGTTTTTTACTGCACGAAAAATATTTTACGTGTGAGATATAGGCAGCACCAGCCAGCACTTAGCGATAGGCAGGGGTTTTATATGAAAGAACAACATCATTTAACCGTAACAGCATTAACAAAATACATAAAAAGGAAGTTTGATGCTGACCCACATTTGCAGGGAATTTATGTAAAAGGTGAGATTTCAAACTTTAAGCAACACTCAAGTGGTCATATGTATTTTACACTTAAGGATGAAAAGGCCCGAATTCTTGCTGTAATGTTTTCGAGCTTTAGTCGATCGATGAAGTTCCGTCCGGAAAACGGAATGAAGGTGTTGATTCAAGGAGATATAACGGTGTATGAGCCGAGTGGTCAATACCAGATATACGTGAAAGAAATGTCGCCTGAAGGGATAGGGGATTTGTTTTTAGCCTATGAGCAATTAAAGGAACGGCTAGAAAAGGAAGGGCTATTTTTGCAGCAATATAAAAAGGAGCTTCCTAAGTTTCCTCAAACTGTCGGTGTCATTACATCGCCAACTGGTGCAGCCATTCGTGATGTCATTACTACGATTAGGCGGAGATACCCGATTGCAAATATCTTGATTTTCCCAGCTCTTGTTCAAGGAGAACAAGGGGCACCCTCCGTTGTGAAATCGATTGAAGCCGCAAATTTAAATCAAGGAATCGATGTGTTGATTGTTGGTCGTGGTGGTGGGTCAATAGAAGAATTATGGACCTTTAATGAAGAGACTGTAGCGAGGGCTATTTTCGCATCAGACATTCCTATCATCTCTGCGGTCGGGCATGAGACCGATTTTACGATTGCTGATTTTGTAGCAGATATGCGGGCACCAACACCAACTGCTGCGGCAGAACTTGCCGTTCCACATATAGATGATTTAATGGAAAAAGTCTTGAATCGGCAAGCTAGATTGATTCGCGCAATGAAAGAGAAAGTGTCTGCTCAACAGAATAGATACAATCGATTGAGAAAATCCTACGCCTTCCGATATCCTCGAAGGCTTTATGAACAAAAACTTGAACAAATTGACCGTCTAACAGAATCACTAGTACGAAATGCAAGTAAGTTGTCAGGGACAAAAGCAGAGCAACACTTACAATTAGCAAAAAGACTTGAACGTAGGCATCCTGAAGAGCTATTAAGAAATTCAAAGGATAGACACTCACACCTTACGAAAAGACTTGATAGGGCCATGTCAGGTATTCTTTCTGAAAAACAAAAGGAATTTACTGCTGTCATTGCAACGCTCGAGGCTCTAAGCCCATTAAGAATTATGGAACGAGGCTATAGTCTTTCGTATTCTGAAGATGGAAAGTTAATTAAAAAGGCTTCACAAGTTAAAAAGGATGATTCCATTCGGGTCCAACTAGCAGATGGACAAATCAACTGTATAGTCAGAAACGTGGAGGAGAGTGAAGGAAATGGCTGATGAAAAAGCATTAACATTTGAGGAAGCCATGGAAAAGTTAGAAGTAATTGTTGAAAAGTTAGAAGAAGGTGACGTACCTCTTGAAGAAGCCATTTCTTTTTACAAAGAAGGGATGGAGCTTTCAAAGCTATGTCATAATAAGTTAAAACATGTAGAGGGACAGCTTACGCAAATTCTAACGGATGATGGACAGGTTGTTAACTTCTCCATAAATGAGGAGGAATAAGCTTGCAAACCGACCTACTCGAAACGTTCATAAGTCATTATAAACCACTAGTTGAGAATCGCCTTGGAGATGCTGTTACTCAGTTAGAGGCACCGGAGCCATTAAAAGATTCTATGCTTTATTCTCTTCAAGCGGGTGGAAAACGGATTAGACCGTTGCTCTTGTTTGCCACCTTAAAGGCGTTTGGAATTAAACCTGAATTGGGTGTTGATACGGCAGCTGCCATTGAAATGATACATACATATTCTTTAATCCATGATGATCTCCCAAGTATGGATGACGATGACCTTCGTAGAGGAAAGCCAACCAACCATAAAGTTTATGGAGAGGCAACCGCAATTCTTGCTGGAGATGCACTATTAACTTTAGCTTTTAAAATGATTGGTAGTATTAGTCCAGCCATCGTCGATGCGAATGTGAAGCTCGCTTTAATTAATACCCTTTCAGAAGCTGCAGGGGCAGAAGGAATGGTCGGGGGCCAGGTAGCTGATATGGAAGGTGAAGGAAAAAAGCTCACTTTAAATGAATTAGAATATATCCATATCAATAAAACAGGACGTTTACTTGCTTACAGTGTTTTAGCCGGAGCAGAAATTGCTCAAGCGGACAACAGTGTTAAAGAAAAGTTGTCCAAATTTGCTCATCATATAGGACTCGCTTTCCAAATAAGGGACGATATCCTAGACCTAGAAGGTACTGAAGAGGTAGTTGGGAAGCCGATAGGCAGTGACACCGGAAATGATAAAAACACCTATCCATCGCTACTATCGCTTGATGGAGCAAAGAAAGCATTAACCGAACATATAAACCTGGCGAAACAGTCTCTAACAACTACCGGATTGGATACAATTCTTCTAGAACAAATAACCGACCTTATCGGGCTAAGGAACTCATAAATAGGGTAGGCATTGAGCCACAAGGCTGATTATGCTATAATCCATCCTGATTACCTATATGAACGTGCTATTAAGTCAGAAATGAAAGTGAGTGATCCGGAATGGATCTTTTATCAATAAAAGACCCTTCGTTCTTAAAAAGTCTCTCCATCAAAGAGTTGGAATCACTAAGTAAAGATATCAGAACATTTTTAATTGAAAAGCTGTCTACAACGGGTGGCCATATTGGGCCTAATTTAGGTGTTGTTGAACTTACCATTGCATTGCATAAATGCTTTGATAGTCCAAAGGATAAACTTATTTGGGATGTAGGACATCAGTCTTACGTGCATAAAATTCTTACTGGACGCGCTTGCCAATTTGATACTTTACGCAAGTATAAAGGCCTTTGTGGCTTTCCAAAGATGATAGAAAGTGAACATGATGTTTGGGAAACTGGGCATAGTTCAACCTCTCTTTCTGCTGCGATGGGGATGGCTGTAGCAAGGAACCTAAAGGGAGAAAAGTCGCATATTGTTCCGATTATTGGAGATGGTGCTCTAACAGGTGGAATGGCTTTAGAGGCATTAAACCATATCGGACATGAAAAAGAAAAAATGATTGTTATTTTAAATGATAATGAAATGTCGATTGCCCCGAATGTTGGAGCAATCCATAATGTCTTAGGGCGTATGAGGACAGCAGGGAAGTATAATAAGGCTAAGGATGAACTTGAATTGCTCTTGAAAAAAATCCCTGCAGTCGGGAATCAACTTGCCGGCACTGCAGAGAGAATTAAAGATACGTTTAAGTATATGTTAGTCCCAGGGATGTTTTTTGAAGAACTTGGATTTACTTACTTGGGTCCTGTAGATGGCCATAATTATGAGGATTTGCTAGAAAACTTAGCGTATGCTAAAAAATATGATGGTCCCGTATTGCTTCATGTCCTAACGAAAAAGGGGAAGGGGTACCGTCCTGCTGAAAATGATAAAATCGGGACTTGGCACGGAACTGGCCCGTATAAAACTGAAACCGGTGATTTTGTAAAATCCGCTAATACAGCACCAGCGTGGAGTTCTTTAGTAAGCGAAACTGTCCGAAAAGTGGCGAGGGAAGATAAACGAGTGGTTGCCATTACTCCAGCGATGCCTGTTGGTTCTAAGTTAGAAGGATTTGCAAAAGAGTTTCCAGACAGAATGTTTGATGTCGGGATTGCTGAGCAGCATGCGGCTACCTTTGCTGCAGGTCTTGCCACACAAAACATGAAACCATTCTTAGCCATTTATTCAACATTCCTGCAGCGGGCCTATGATCAGGTGGTCCATGATATATGCCGTCAAAACTTAAATGTTTTTATAGGGATCGACCGTGCGGGTCTGGTGGGTGCTGATGGTGAGACTCATCAAGGGGTCTTTGATATCGCCTTTCTAAGAAACCTTCCGAATCTTGTGCTAATGATGCCGAAGGATGAGAATGAAGGACAGCATCTTGTTCATACAGCTTTAAAATATGATGATGGACCAATCGCTCTTCGTTTTCCACGTGGAAATGGCCTAGGTGTTTCATTGGATAAAGAGTTAAAGGAAATCCCAATTGGAACATGGGAAGAACTTAGAGATGGGGAAGATGCTGCAATCCTAACCTTTGGGACAACAATTCCAATGGCATTAAAAGCAGCAGAGCAGTTAGAGAAAAAAGGAACATCTGTAAAGGTGATTAATTGTCGCTTTTTGAAACCTTTAGATCTTCCAATGCTCACTAATATTCTTGAAAGAAAAATGCCAATATTAACAGTTGAAGAGGCTATGCTTCAAGGTGGTTTCGGTAGCTTTATTATCGAAACGACAAATGAACTAGGGTTCCATGAAGCACGAATTGACCGAATTGGCATTCCAGATAAATTTATTGAACATGGAAATGTAGATGAACTCCTAGAAGAAATTAATCTGACAACAAAAGCTGTCGTTGAAAAAGTGACAAAGCTTGCTAGGCAAAAAGAAAAAAGGGCGTAAGGAATGAAAATTAGAAAAGAACGTTTAGATGTGCTACTTGTAGAAAGAGGTCTTGTGGAGACGCGGGAAAAGGCAAAACGAGCCATTATGGCAGGACTTGTCTATTCAAATGAGGAGCGTTTGGAGAAGGCTGGAGAGAAAGTAAATGCCGATGTCCCACTAACTGTAAAAGGAAATGTCCTTCCTTATGTTAGTAGAGGCGGTCTAAAGCTAGAAAAAGCATTAAAGGTCTTTGACCTTGATGTGAAAGATAAGATTATGTTAGATATTGGTTCCTCTACTGGCGGCTTTACAGATTGCGCTCTACAGAATGGTGCAAAGCTGTCGTATGCTTTGGACGTAGGGTATAATCAACTTGCATGGAAGTTGCGGCAGGACGATCGAGTGGTGGTTATGGAGCGAACAAATTTCCGCTATGTGACGCCATCCGATTTGACTTATGGCATGCCAGAGTTCGCAACGATTGATGTTAGTTTTATTTCATTAAAATTAATATTGCCAGTACTTAAAAATCTGCTAGTTCCAGGTAGTAGTGTTGTGGCCTTGGTAAAACCACAATTTGAGGCTGGTCGAGATCAAGTGGGCAAAAAAGGGATTGTGCGGGACCCTAAAGTCCATCTGTCTGTGCTAGAAAATACCATTGAACTTTCTTTAAAATCCGGCTTTAATGTTAAAGATCTATCCTTTTCCCCTATAACGGGTGGCGACGGGAACATAGAATTTTTGCTACATTTAAGCCTGAAATCCACTGAAGAGCCGGGAGACCAACTACTAGCCTTGAATCCTTCGGAAGTTGTTGCCCAAGCACACAGTGAATTGAAAACAAAACGAACAGACGAACAGGACTAGCCTGTTTAATAATTGTCGAGAAACTTTTTTCTCGGCAATTTTTATTTTGGAAAGGGCTGTGTGTAGACTTTGCAGACAACGCTTTTGATTTGGGACGAAGATAATTAAGGGGAAGTACTAAAAGCTGACGGTTCCCAGGCGGCCCCGTGATAACCGAGCGCATGGAGCAGAGATTCATTCACATGTTACATATCAAGGGACAAAGTGATTAAACTTTAGTTGACTTTGTAGAATGACAACGAATGATGATTGTGCATTGTCGGAAAATCAGCTAACATAGGAAGTAGTTTATATTATGTTTTCGTATTACTAGAGGTGATATTGATGAATAAAGGACAGCGCCATATTAAAATTCGTGAACTAATTGCGAACGAAGATATTGAAACTCAAGACGAGCTAGTTGACCGTCTAAAACAAGATGGTTTCAATGTTACACAAGCAACAGTATCACGAGATATAAAAGAATTACATTTAGTGAAAGTGCCTCTCATTGATGGAAGATACAAGTATAGTCTTCCAGCAGATCAAAGATTTAATCCACTTCAAAAATTAAAACGATCTTTAATGGATGCATTTGTTCGGATAGATAATGCTTCAAATCAATTAGTGATGAAAACCATGCCAGGGAATGCGAATGCGATTGGAGCTTTAATCGATAAACTTGATTGGGAAGAAATACTCGGTACGATTTGTGGTGACGACACAATCCTGATTATCTGTCGAACGAACGAAGATACAGAAACAATAAAAAATCGTTTTCTCGAGATGCTTTAAGAAGAGGTGACAGGTTTGCTAAGCGAATTATCAATTAGAAATTTTGCTATTATTGAGTCCCTCTCTGTTTCTTTTCAAAAGGGATTAACGGTTTTGACAGGAGAAACTGGTGCAGGGAAGTCAATCATTATTGACGCAGTCCACCTCCTCGTTGGAGGGCGCGGTTCAGCGGAGTTTGTCCGTCATGGGGAAGATAAAGCTGAAATAGAAGGTTTATTTTTTCTTGATTCAGAATCCCACCCTTGCTATGCCAAAGGAAAGGAATTTGGGATTGAAGTTGAAGATGGAATGATTGTATTACGCAGAGATATCTCTAAAAGCGGAAAAAGTATCTGTAGAGTTAACGGGAAGTTAGTAACAATTGCAGTATTGCGTGAAATTGGCTCAACCCTAATTGACATTCATGGTCAGCATGAACACCAGGAACTAATGGATGAAACAAAACATATCAATTTGTTAGATCAATTTGGTGCAAAGGATATTTATCCAGCTTTATCCGAATATCAAGCGGTTTTTAAGTCTTATGAACACACCCTGAAAAAGTTAAAAAACCTTAGTGAAAATGAGCAACAAATCGCTCATCGTCTTGATCTAATACAATTTCAATATGAAGAGATTCAGTCTGCGGAATTAAAGCTGAATGAGGATGAAGAATTAGCAGAAGAAAAAAGGAAACTGAACAACTTCGAAAAAATCTTTGAAAGTATTCAATCAGGCTATACTGCATTAAAAGGAGATCAAAGAGGTCTTGATTGGATTGGGATGGTAATGGATCATCTGGAAAATGCGGCGGATATTAATCCAGAGTATAAGGAGTTACATGAGTCTGTTACCAATTGTTTCTATATTCTAGAGGACGCAGCCAGGGTATTAAGCAGTGAATTGGATATACTAGAATTTGATCCTCAAAGGTTAAACGATATTGAGGACAGACTGACTGAAATAAATCAGTTAAAGAGGAAATATGGACCAACCATTTCCGATATCTTGGAATATGCAGCACGAATTGAGGGGGAAATTGAAACCCTTCAAAATAAAGAAGTTCACATAGGCCAAATGGAAAAGGAACTAGCTTCTTTAAAAAAGGACTTAGAAATAGAAGCATTAAATCTTCACAAAGCAAGGGCGAAGTGGGCGAAAGAACTAACCAGCCTTATCCATCAGGAATTAAAAGAGCTCTATATGGAAAAGACTGTATTTGAAGTGAAAACTGAAAACGGGAATCAATTTATGAGAAATGGTGGGGACAAGGTAGAATTTTATATCTCCACAAACCCTGGTGAGCCATTAAAACCATTGTCTAAAATTGCCTCTGGTGGGGAATTATCGAGGATTATGTTGGCGTTAAAAAGCATTTTTTCAAAACATCAGGGAGTCACTTCGATTATTTTTGATGAAGTGGATACAGGTGTAAGTGGAAGAGTTGCTCAAGCAATTGCCGAAAAAATTTATAAAGTGGCAAAAAATTCGCAGGTTTTATGTATTTCGCATTTGCCTCAAGTCGCCGCGATGTCTGATACACATTTATATATTAATAAGGAAATTCAAGATGGGCGCACTAGGACGTCTGTGGCACCTCTGACAGATAAAGAAAAAATTCGTGAAATTGGTAGGATGATTTCTGGTGTTGAAATCACGGATTTAACGAGGCAACATGCAGAAGAATTGCTTAATATGGCTCAATACATGAAGACCGCAAAATGAAAGCTATCAATTATTGGATAGCTTTTTTATTTTCTTCCGGTTATAAATGATAGCCGTCAAGGCAAAATTAAAACTGTAGCCATAAGATGTGTGTGAACTAGAAGCGAGGAGAGTGAAAAGATTGAAAAAAGAATTTCTCAGAAGAGTTATTGGTGGAATTCTCCTTGTTTCATTAATTGTTTTGGGTTTTTCGAAACCTGTACAGGATTACATTTCAATCCCTAAAGAAATTACTTTATTTGAAGGTCAGGAGTTCGCTCTTACCAACTCCCTCCCCGCCTCGGCAAGTGTTGATTCAAATAGTAAACAAATTAATACTGAGCAGGATAATGATTCAATCTCAATCAAAGCAGGGGATCCAGGTAAAGATGAATTAGTACTTGAACTTGCAGGTCTGCCAATTAAAAAGGTGGATGTTAATGTATTGAAGGATTTCAGGGTAATGCCAGGGGGACAGTCCATTGGCGTTAAACTGAATACAGTAGGCGTTCTAGTAGTAGGACATCATCAGGTACAAACGATTGAAGGAAAAGTATCGCCTGGTGAAACCGCTGGAATTGAAGTCGGTGATATCATTACCGAAATAAATGGAAAGCGAATTGAAAAAATGGCCGATGTTGGTCCGTTTGTTCAAGAAGCAGGGAATACCGGCAAGCCAATGAAAGTCGTGATTAAGAGAGAAACAGAAAAGATTGAGACCACTCTAGAACCGAAAAAGGATGAACATGAGAATACGTATAAGCTGGGGCTTTACATTCGTGATTCTGCTGCAGGGATTGGGACAATGACGTTCTACCACCCTGATTCACACAAATATGGTGCATTGGGACATGTTATTTCCGATATGGACACAAAAAAGCCAATCGTTGTTGAAGATGGACAAATCGTTCGTTCAACGGTGACATCGATTGAAAAAGGTGCAAATGGAGATCCAGGTGAAAAACTTGCTCGCTTTTCATCTGATCGCAAAGTAATTGGAAACATTACACGAAATAGTCCTTATGGGATATTTGGGGAACTGAATGAAGATATTCAGAATGGCATCCTCGATAAACCGATGCCAATCGCTCTTTCGCATCAAGTGAAGGAAGGCCCTGCGCAAATTTTAACAGTAGTTGAAAACGATAAGGTTAACCTTTTTGACATAGAAATTGTAAGCACGATTCCGCAAAAGTTTCCTGCTACTAAGGGAATGGTTATTAAAGTAACCGACCCTAAGCTTTTAGCTAAAACAGGAGGCATTGTTCAAGGGATGAGCGGTAGCCCAATTATCCAAGATGGAAAGGTTATTGGGGCTGTCACCCATGTATTCGTTAACGACCCAACAAGTGGATACGGGGTACACATTGAATGGATGTTGAATGAAGCAGGAATTAATATTTATGAAAAACCTCGTGAAAATGCGAGTTAAAGTGATAAAAGATAGTGACTATGTAAGAAGAAACAGGTAAAATAAACATGGGTTAGCGCCTTGTCCTAATGGGGCAGGGCGCTTTTTATGGGAAAAGGGAAAGATTATTCGACAAAATTACGTTGAAATATTTGTCAATAAGCGAAATAAGTCGAAATAAAGAGTAAATAAGAGCATATGCTAGAAAAACTTCCTTTTTTAAGAAAATATAAAAAATAAAAGGATTTCCTGTTGCATTGTCGAATTAGTCATTTAGAATAGTTAATAGGACAGACGAGAGAACATTCGGGACAGAGGAGGAACCTTGGAAGTGAATAAAATAAAAGTTTGCGTCGTTGACGATAATCGGGAATTAGTAGGACTGTTGGAAGAGTACATTTCTTCCCAAGAAGATATGGAAGTTGTAGGTGTAGCTCATAATGGGCAAGATTGCCTAGAAATGTTGGGGGATACGGACCCTGATGTTTTGCTTTTGGATATCATTATGCCTCATCTTGATGGTTTAGCCGTTCTTGAAAAGCTTCGTGAGATGGGAAGAAACAATTTGCATGTTATTATGCTAACTGCTTTTGGACAGGAAGATGTTACGAAAAACGCCGTGGAACTAGGTGCATCTTATTTTATCTTAAAGCCATTTGATATGGAAAACTTAGGGAATCATATTCGTCAGGTTAGCGGTAAAGCAAAAGGGGCTTCACGGAAGCCACTAACTACCTATAAAGCAGCTCCAGAGCAAAAACCGAAAAATTTAGATGCAAGCATTACAAGCATTATTCATGAAATAGGTGTTCCGGCACACATTAAAGGGTACCTATATTTACGAGAAGCAATTTCTATGGTTTTTAATGATATTGAGTTACTTGGGTCAATCACAAAGGTTCTATATCCTGACATTGCAAAGAAGTACAATACTACGGCTAGTCGTGTTGAGCGCGCGATTCGTCATGCGATTGAAGTGGCATGGAGTAGAGGAAATATCGAATCGATTTCTTCTTTGTTCGGATATACGGTCAGTATGTCTAAAGCAAAACCAACCAATAGCGAATTCATTGCAATGGTTGCAGACAAACTTCGCTTAGAGCATAAGGCTTCCTGAGAGGGCGAGGAATAAATTTAAATTAATTTCCGTATGATGGAATATAAAAAACATCCTTCTCTAATTAGCGATAGAAGGATGTTTCTTTATTTTCCTTAGCTTTTGGATATTTCTTTTTAAGGATGTGGTTTTTTGACGCTTATTCTAGCCCATCGTGGATATTCATCTCTCTATCCAGAAAACACTATGCTTGCTTTTGTTGAGGCAGAAAAAGTGGGAGCGGATGGATTGGAACTAGACGTACAGATGACAAAAGATGGTGAACTAGTAGTCATCCATGATGAAAAGGTAAATCGAACAACAGATGGGAATGGCTTTGTTAAAGACTTTACTGCACAGGAACTAAGGAAGCTTGATGCTGGGCATCAGAATAAATCATTATCCAAGAAAGAAAGGATTCCATTATTAGAAGAAGTTTTTGAATGGTTAATGGGAAATTCAATGGTGTGCAATGTTGAGTTTAAAAATGGCTTATTTCCTTATAAAGGAATGGAAGACAAAGTAATCGCTCTCATTAGGCACTATCAGCTTGAAAGTCGAATTATTATATCGTCTTTTAACCATTATAGTGTGGTTCATACGACGAGCTTAGCACCTGAAATTGAAACAGCTCCATTATTAGCAGAAGGTCTTTATATGCCATGGATTTATGCAAAATCAATTCGCTCTAGAGGCTTTCACCCACATTACCGTGCAGCACCAGACCAAATCATTAAACAGGCAATAGATTCAGGTATTGCTGTTCGCCCTTATACAGTGAATAAAGAATCTGAAATGGAGAGGTTAATAAAAGTTGGGTGCTCCGCAATGATTACAGATGATCCATTAAAAGGGGTAAAAAAAAGAATGGAAATAAACAAAAGGTCGTGACTTATTCGTCACGACCTTTTGTTGTGTCCGTTCCAGTTGGAATACGAAATCTTGCTTGTACTTTATTCCTTTTTCGGTCACGCCGTAAGATGAACCCAGCGATAAAAGCTAGTCCAGCTAAAAATAGGAAAAGTCCAATTAAGAATTGGAGCCAAAGAATAGAAAAAGGGGGTTGTAAAATGCCAAACACCATATCACGCATAAGTTTAACCCCGTAGGCTGCGAGTGCCCCAGGTATTATCATTATAATAAGTGCAATAATTCTGACCATAGTAATTCCCTTCAAATTAAGTATTACCTTCAAAAGTATCATAAAACATTGAAGAAATTTGTCAAGGGATTGAAATAAGATTAGAATGGGTATGTGCAGAATATTGCACGTGTATATTTACTTGTGTGCAAAAGTATTCTCAGTAGAGGGGGAGGGAATATGCAGCAAATTTTAATTGTAGGTGCAGGAAAAGGTGGTCTTGCGATATTAGGAATGTTACAGCAAACCGCTCGAATAATTGCTGTCATTGATCGTAACGCCAATGCCCCAGGTATACGGCGTGCGAAAGAATTGGGGATTCCCACTGGTGCAAATTGGCAAGACTTTTTAACAGATACGATTGACTTAGTAATAGAGGTCACTGGGGATATAGAAGTATTTAAGAGTATAAATGAGGCTCGAGGAAAAGATACCATTGTTGTGCCTGGTGGTGTTGCCTATATGATTTCTACTTTAATGGAAGAAAGGGAAGAGTTAATTCACCAACTTAAAAATGAAACCTATAAACATGACCTTATCTTTAATTCAAGTGGCGATGGAATGATTGTGGTGAATGCAGCTGCAGAGGTTACCCTCTTTAACCGAAGTGCTGCGAAAATAATCGGTATATCCCCTGAGGAGGTCATAGGAAAACATATACATGATGTGATTCCTAGTAGCCGTCTTCCCTACATCATGAAAACAAAAAGAATTGAAACCAACCAGGAATTAACTTTAGAGAATGGACTAAAAGTAATCACTACCCGTATTCCGATGATTGATGAACATGACCGTGTAATTGGTTCGTTTGCTGTATTTAAAGAAATCACGGAAGTTGTTCGTCTTGCTGGTGAGATCACGAATCTAAAAGAAATTCAAACGATGCTAGAAGCAATCATTCAATCAAGTGATGAGGCAATTTCAGTTGTGGATGAAAATGGCAGAGGAATTATGATAAACCGTGCTTATAGTCGAATTACTGGTTTGACAGAAGAGGAAGTGATTGGAAAGCCTGCTACAGCTGATATATATGAGGGTGAAAGCATGCATATGAAGGTCCTTGAAACCAGAAGGCCTGTTCGAGGTGTTGCGATGCGGGTGGGCCCAAACCGAAAAGAAGTAATTGTTAATGTAGCACCAATCATTGTTGATGGAAAATTAAAAGGAAGTGTCGGGGTAATCCATGACATGTCCGAAATCCAAAGCTTGAACCGTGAGTTAATTAAGGCAAGACAAATCATTCGAACACTAGAGGCGAAATATACATTTGAAGATATTATAGGGAATTCGGAAGAAATGAATCTTGCGATTGAACAAGCGCGCCTTGGTGCGAAAACACCCGCTACCGTCCTTCTTAGAGGGGAATCTGGAACAGGTAAGGAGCTTTTCGCTCATGCTATACATAATGAGAGTGATCGTAAGTTTAATAAATTTATCAGAGTTAACTGTGCAGCTATTACTGAATCACTCCTTGAAAGTGAATTATTTGGCTATGAAGAAGGAGCATTTTCGGGGGCTAAACGTGGCGGGAAACGCGGATTCTTTGAAGAAGCAAATAACGGTAGTATTTTTTTAGATGAAATCGGGGAACTTCCTGCGAATACACAAGCCAAGCTGCTCCGTGTTCTACAGGAAAAAGAAATTGTTCGAGTTGGGGGCACAAAAGCAATTCCGATTAATGTTCGTGTAATTGCAGCGACGAATATTAATTTAGAAAAGGCAATCGCGAATGGAACATTTAGAGAGGATCTGTATTATCGACTAAATCGAATGCCAATCCATATTCCGCCACTACGGATGAGAAAAGAGGATATTCCCCTTTTATGTGATCGACTTATTCATAAAATCAACCAAGATTATGGAAGAAATATTGAGAAGGTCTCTATCAGTGCGACTAGGAAATTATTAAGTTATAGCTGGCCAGGGAATGTTCGGGAATTAGAAAATGTTTTAGGAAGAGCGATTATTTTTATGAACTACCATGAGCTTGAAATTCAAGAATACCACCTCCCTGAATTTGTTGGAGGTCAAATAGAAATCAATGAAGATTTCTCGACCGATTCTATTCAGGTGGAAACACTTGCAAACCAATTGCACAAATATGAAATGAATATTATTAAGGAGACGCTCGTAAAGGTGAATGGCAATAAAACACTGGCCGCAAAGTGCCTTGGTATCTCTGTGAGAAGTCTATATTACAAATTAGAAAAGTTTGGGTATGAATAATGTAGCATGCAATATATTGCACACCACGAAGGAAATTGCAGGAATTTACTCTTTAAGTTTCTGACTTTACGGTTCAATACATTTGGCACGCTTCTTGCAATAGGGATATTGAGGTTCGGCACAGTTGGGAAAGGGTTGAAACAGGTTAAATGGATTTTGATCAACTTATTGAAAAAGCAACCAAAAAAAGCAAACAGACAATTGCAATCGCTGCAGCTGCAGCCCCTGACATATTGGAAACTGTATCGAAGGCTATCGAAGTAGGAATGGCAGACTTTCTCTTGTTTGGAAACAGACCTGAAGTTGAAAGAATTATTGAAGATGTTTACCCAAGTTTAATTCAACATCCGGGAATTGAAATAATTCATACAGAATCAGATGAAGAAGCAGCATTCTTTGCGGTTAAATCTGTTCATGATAAAAAAGCACGGGTGTTAATGAAGGGAAATCTTTCGACTTCGATTATTTTGAAAGCGGTTTTAAATAAGGAGTATGGATTAAGGGCAGGGGGAGTTCTATCACATGTTGCAGTATTTGAATTGCCTCATTTTAAAAAATGGATCTTTTTGACGGATGCGGCCATGAATATAGCGCCTGACCTCGAACAAAAAGCAGAAATTATTCGGAATGCGGTATCAGTTGCAAACGCATTAGGGATTACAATGCCAAAGGTTGCGCCACTAGCTGCACTTGAGTTGGTTAATCCAGCCATGAGTGCAACCCTTGATGCAGCTGTTTTAACCCAAATGAATAGACGAGGACAGATTGAAAATTGTATCGTGGATGGCCCGCTTGCACTCGATAACGCGATTTCAGCCATAGCTGCAGAACATAAGGGTGTAAAAGGCGAGGTAGCGGGAGATGCGGATATTCTTTTAGTCCCTGCAATTGAAGTAGGAAATGTTTTGTATAAGTCTCTCGTTTACTTTGCAAACGCTAAAGTGGGAGCAGTGTTAGCTGGTGCAGCTGCGCCCATTGTTTTAACGTCAAGGGCGGACTCAGCAGAAAGTAAGCTGTATTCACTTGCGCTTGCTATAGAATCTATTACTAGTATGAATGATATAAGATAATCTGGGGAGGAATTCAATATGGAAATCTTTACTTACCTTGAACAGTATGATTATGAGCAATTAGTATTTTGTCAGGATAAACAGTCTGGTTTGAAAGCGATTATTGCCATTCATGATACAACCTTAGGTCCTGCTCTTGGAGGGACCAGGATGTGGACCTATGCTACAGAAGAAGCAGCAATCGAAGATGCCCTTCGTTTAGCAAAAGGAATGACGTATAAAAATGCTGCTGCGGGATTAAATCTCGGTGGCGGAAAAACAGTCATTATTGGTGATCCGCGGAAGGATAAAAATGAAGAAATGTTCCGAGCTTTTGGGCGTTACATTCAAGGTCTAAATGGCCGCTATATTACGGCTGAAGATGTCGGTACGACCGTTGCGGATATGGATTTGATTCACGAGGAAACAGACTATGTGACGGGAATATCCCCAGCATTCGGGTCCTCGGGAAATCCGTCCCCAGTAACAGCCTATGGTGTTTATCGCGGAATGAAGGCAGCTGCAAAGGAGGCTTTCGGAACCGATAGTCTAGAAGGCAAAGTGATTGCGGTACAGGGTGTAGGGAATGTTGCATATAATCTATGTCGTCATTTACATGAGGAAGGTGCACAGCTCATTGTAACCGATATAAATAAAGAAGCTGTACAGAGGGCGGCCGAGGAGTTCGGTGCAAAAGTTGTAAATCCAGATGAAATTTATAGTGTTGAATGTGATATCTATGCTCCATGTGCACTTGGTGCGGTAATCAATGACGAGACGATTCCACAGTTCAAAGCGAAGGTTATTGCTGGTGCCGCTAATAATCAGCTTAAGGATACAAAGCATGGTGATATTATTCATGAGATGGGGATTGTTTATGCTCCTGATTATGTGATCAATGCTGGTGGAGTAATCAATGTAGCGGATGAACTCTACGGGTATAATCAAGAACGCGCGCTAAAAAAAGTAGAGCAGATATACACAAATATAGAAAAAGTAATTGGAATTGCTAAGCGAGACCAGATCCCGACTTACATGGCAGCAGACAGAATGGCAGAGGAACGAATTGAAAGAATGCGAAACTCCCGCAGTCAGTTCTTGCAAAATGGGCACCACATTTTAAGTCGACGTTAGATTTAACTTAAAAGTTTATAAGTAACATCTATATTTGTTAGTAAATAGACATAGCTTCGCTTGTTTAATTTAACTGGAGGTTTAATAAATTGCACCATATGGAGTATCGTATCCTTGCCATTAATCCCGGGTCAACATCTACAAAAATCGGAGTATATTCGAATGAAGTCCCGCTTTTTGAACAATGTATTCGTCATGGTCGAGAGACTTTAGACTCGTTTGAAACCATCATTGACCAATATGAATTTCGTAAAGCTACAATACTAGAAACTCTCGATACTCAAGGGATTAATGTTTCTAAGTTAAATGCTGTGTGTGGACGCGGGGGTCTCCTGCGTCCCATACAAGGTGGAACATATGTTGTAAATGAAGCCATGTTAGCGGACTTAAAAATGGGGTACTCTGGACAGCATGCCTCCAATTTAGGAGGGATTCTGGCTTACGAAATTGCGAGCGCTTTAAATATTCCCTCTTATATCGTTGATCCGGTCGTCGTAGACGAACTAGATGAAATTGCAAGGGTCTCCGGTTTCTCCTTGATAAAACGAAAAAGTATTTTTCACGCGCTAAATCAAAAGGCTGTCGCACGTCGTGTCGCTAGTGAATTAGGAAGGAAATATGAAGAACTAAATCTCATCGTTGCCCACTTGGGCGGTGGAATTACGGTTGGTGTTCATAAAGATGGTCGAGTCATTGATGTGAACAACGGGCTTAATGGAGACGGACCTTTCAGTCCTGAAAGAGCGGGTACAGTCCCAGCGGGAGACCTTGTAAACCTTTGCTATTCCGGTGAATTTTATCGAGATGAAATTCAGAAGAAGATAGTTGGGCAAGGTGGACTTGTAGGTTACCTAGGGACAAACGACGCTCTTAAGGTTGAACAAATGATTGGAAAGGGCAATGAAAAAGCGAGACTCGTATATTCAGCCATGGCTTATCAGGTTGCAAAGGAAATTGGTGCTAAAAGTGCAGTTCTCTATGGCAAAGTTGATGCAATCGTTTTAACAGGAGGGCTTGCTTTTGCTCATAAGTTTGTAAATGAAATTTCCGAACGAGTGAATTGGATTGCTGATGTGATTGTTCATCCTGGTGAAAACGAATTAAAAGCACTTGCAGAAGGGGCATTACGGGTGTTGCGTGGAGAAGAGGACGAGAAAGAGTACCCAGGGTTAGAATCAAATGCTTTTTAATAGGAGGACATTATGGCCGAAGAATATGACTTAGTAGTTTTAGGTGGTGGCACGGGCGGTTATGTTGCAGCAATCAGGGCTTCACAGCTTGGGCTGAAAACAGCAATTGTGGAAAAAGGAAAACTAGGCGGTACTTGTCTTCATCAAGGGTGTATCCCGAGTAAGGCTCTGTTACGAAGTGCAGAAGTATTTTCAACAGCGAAAAATAGTGAAGAGTTTGGGGTTATTACTGGCGAAGTTAAAGTACAATTTAATAAAGTTCAGGAGCGGAAGAATCGAATTGTTGAACAATTGCATAAAGGTGTACAGCATCTGATGAAACAAGGGAAAATCGATGTGTATCAAGGAATGGGAAGGATCCTAGGGCCATCCATTTTCTCACCTATGCCCGGAACAATATCCGTTGAAATGAATAATGGTCAGGATAATGAGATGCTTATCCCTAAAAACGTCATCATCGCAACAGGTTCAAGACCGAGGACGCTGCCTGGTCTTGAGGTAGATGGGGAATTTATCCTTACCTCTGATGAGGCATTAGTTCTTGAGCAACTACCTATATCGATTTTAATCGTTGGCGGAGGAGTGATCGGGATTGAATGGGCATCGATGATGTGTGACTTTGGTGTTGAAGTTACGGTGATTGAATACGCAGACCGCATTCTCCCAACAGAAGATAAAGAAATCTCACGTGAAATGCAACGTTTATTGAAGAAAAAGGGAATAAAAATTATAACTGGTGCGAAGGTGCTGCCAGAAACTCTTCAGAAAGAAAATGATGTGAGAATTAGTGCAGAACTTTCTAGTGGTAAGAAGGAGTTTCGTGCAGAAAAATTATTGGTATCAGTAGGACGACAGGCAAATGTCGAGGGAATTGGTCTGGAAAATACCGATATCCAAGTCGAGAGAGGCACGATTGTAACAAATGAATTTTACCAAACAAAAGAGTCTCATATTTATGCGGTTGGCGATTGCATAGGGGGGTTACAATTAGCGCATGTTGCATCACATGAGGGGATATGTGCAGTTGAACATATTGCAGGAAAGAATCCCGAACCAATAGATTATTCGCTTGTACCAAAATGTATATACAGTTCCCCTGAAGCCTCAAGTGTAGGGTTAACGGAAGAAGAAGCAAAGGAAAAAGGCTTTCAGGTGAAAACAGGAAAATTCTCATTTAGAGCGATTGGAAAGGCACTCGTGTATGGAGAGTCAGATGGATTTATAAAGATTGTGGCTGATGAAGATACAGATGATCTTCTTGGGGTACATATGATTGGACCTCATGTTACAGATATGATTTCAGAAGCAGGACTTGCAAAGGTTTTAGATGCTACCCCTTGGGAAATCGCAAAGACGATTCACCCACATCCTACACTATCTGAAGCAATTGGCGAGGCGGCCTTAGCAGTAGATGGAAAAGCGATTCATGCGTAAGTTCCACTCTATGTGGACAGAAAAAGGACTGATATTTCAAGGAGGTATAAAGAATGGTTGATAACCGTCATCAGGTGCTTGGTTTAAGTGATGACCAGGTGTTGGGAATGTATGAAACAATGCTCTTAGCACGTCGGATTGATGAGCGTATGTGGCTTTTAAACCGTGCAGGAAAAATTCCCTTTGTGATTTCCTGTCAAGGTCAGGAAGCCGCACAGATTGGTGCAGCTTTTGCGCTTGACCGGGAAAAAGATTATGTTCTTCCTTATTATCGAGATCTTGGTGTTGTTTTAACCTTTGGTATGACTCCTAAAGAAATCATGTTATCAGGGTTTGCGAAAGCAGAAGATCCTAACTCAGGAGGACGCCAAATGCCTGGCCATTTTGGTCAGAAAAAGAATCGAATCGTTACTGGATCTTCCCCGGTAACCACGCAGGTTCCTCATGCTGTTGGTGTTGCGCTAGCAGGCAAAATGCAGGGTGAGAATCTAGTCGCTTATACAAGTTTTGGCGAAGGCTCATCCAACCAGGGAGATTTTCATGAGGGAGCAAACTTTGCTGGTGTGCATAAATTACCCGTTATTTTCATGTGTGAAAACAATAAATATGCCATTTCGGTGCCGCTTGAAAAGCAACTAGCATGTGAAAAGGTGTCTGATCGTGCCATTGGTTATGGAATGCCGGGCTTTACAGTTGATGGGAATGACCCTCTTGAGGTCTATAAGGCTGTGAAAGAGGCTGCTGAACGGGGACGGAGAGGCGAAGGCCCTACATTAATTGAAACGATTTCCTATCGATTAACCCCTCATTCCTCCGACGATGATGACCGGAGTTATCGTGCACCAGATGAAGTGGCCCAGGCAAAAACGAAGGACCCAATCATCACCTTTGCAGCTTATTTAAAAGAGACTGGTGTACTCGATGATGAGAAGGAAAAAGAAATCAATGATAAAGTAATGAACCAGGTTAATGAGGCGACAGATTATGCGGAAAGTGCACCGTATGCGGATCCAGAGCAAGCATTAAAGTATGTTTACGCTGAAGAGTAAGGGGGAACGATTATGGCGGTCATTTCTTATATAGAAGCAGTTACACAGGCAATTCGAGAAGAAATGGAGAGAGATTCGAAAGTTTTTGTCCTCGGAGAAGATGTAGGAAAAAAGGGTGGAGTGTTTAAGGCCACTGCCGGACTTTATGAAAAATTTGGGGAACAACGTGTCATTGACACTCCTTTAGCGGAATCAGCTATTGCAGGTGTCGGAATAGGGGCTGCGATGTATGGAATGAGACCAATAGCAGAGATGCAATTTGCTGATTTTATCATGCCTGCGGTTAACCAAATCATCTCAGAAGCTGCGAGAATTCGTTACCGGTCTAATAATGACTGGAATTGTCCAATGGTGATTCGAGCTCCTTATGGTGGAGGAATCCATGGTGCATTGTATCATTCTCAGTCGGTAGAAGCAGTGTTCGCCAATCAGCCAGGATTAAAAATTGTTATGCCATCAACACCTTATGATGTTAAGGGATTATTGAAGGCAGCGATTCGTGACGATGATCCTGTATTGTTCTTTGAACATAAGCGAGCTTACCGCCTAATTAAAGGCGAAGTACCAAGTGACGATTATGTTCTTCCAATTGGAGAGGCAGATGTAAAACGAAAAGGGGAGGATCTTACCGTTATCACGTACGGATTATGTGTTCACTTTGCCCTACAAGCTGCTGAAAGGCTAGCAAAGGATGGGATTTCAGCCCATATTCTTGACCTACGGACGGTTTATCCTTTGGATAAAGAGGCCATTATTGAGGCTGCTTCAAAGACAGGAAAGGTCCTCCTTTTAACAGAAGATAATAAAGAAGGAAGCATTATGAGCGAGGTTTCTGCGATTATTGCCGAAAATTGCTTGTTTGAATTGGATGCTCCAATTAAGCGTCTAGCAGGACCAGATGTTCCGGCTATGCCGTATGCACCAACTATGGAAAAGTTCTTTATGGTTAACCCTGATAAAGTTGAAAAAGCAATGAGAGAACTTGCAGAATTCTGATAGTGAGGAGGACAAATCCATTGGCAGTTGAACAAATCACAATGCCTCAGCTCGGGGAAAGTGTTACGGAAGGTACAATTAGTAAATGGCTTGTTGGACCAGGTGACAAAGTAAAAAAATATGACCCATTAGCTGAGGTCATGACAGATAAAGTAAATGCGGAGATTCCTTCCTCCTTTTCGGGTACGATTAAAGAGTTAATCGCGAGCGAAGGAGATACATTGTCTATTGGTGAAGTTATTTTATTGATAGAAGTAGAAGGTAGTAGCAATGGAAATAGTGAAACAGAGGACATAGAGACTGTTGAAGAAAAAACAGAAGTTCCAACTGTAAATGAAACAAATAGGAATATTCATAAGGGTGTAAACAGTGGAAGGTACTCACCGGCTGTTCTTAAACTTTCTCAAGAACATGGAATCAATCTTTCTCTTGTTTCTGGAAGTGGAGCAGGAGGGAGAATTACGAGGAAAGATTTAATGAAAGTCATTGAATCTGGTACTATTCCTAAACATCCACAGGGTGAATCCATACAAGAACTTGAAACGGTTTCTCAGACCGATAAGGTGGAAAAATCTAAATCGACACCTCCAACTCCAGCACCACTTAAAACACACTCTAGTCCAGTTGGCGCTGGAGATATCGAAATACCGGTTACAGGAATCAGGAAGGCTATTGCGACAAACATGACTAGAAGTAAACAAGAGGTTCCGCATGCATGGACGATGGTGGAGGTAGATGTAACAAACCTAGTAGAATATCGTAATAGTTTAAAGGATTCCTTTAAACAAAAGGAAGGTTTTAACCTGACTTTCTTTGCTTTTTTTGTTAAAGCAGCGGCTCAGGCGTTGAAAGAGTTCCCAGAAATAAATTCGATGTGGGCTGGGGATAAAATTATTCAGAAGCGAGCCATTAATATCTCTATTGCCGTAGCAACCGATGATGCTCTGTTTGTTCCAGTTATCAAGAATGCAGATGAGAAAACAATTAAAGGGATTGCTCGCGAAATTACAGAACTCGCTGAAAAGGTCCGATCCGGAAAACTTCGTTCTGAAGATATGCAAGGTGGAACGTTTACCGTTAACAACACAGGTTCTTTTGGTTCTGTTCAGTCAATGGGGATTATTAATTACCCACAAGCTGCGATTTTGCAGGTGGAATCAATCGTTAAACGGCCAGTCGTGGTTAACAATGGAATGATTGCTGTCAGAGACATGGTTAACCTCTGTATGTCCCTTGATCACCGGATTCTAGATGGGCTAGTTTGTGGACGTTTCCTTCAGCGGATAAAAGAGATTCTAGAAGGCACCTCAAAAGATAAGACACCAATCTATTAGGGCCTGTAAAGCATTGCATTTCACAAGAGCGTGTAAGAGGAGTAGATTCCTTTTATAAGCTGTTGTGAAGGTAATGCTTTTTTTATTTCTATGGTAATTATTATGATGATAGGGTGACTGATGTGGAAATAAACATATACCATGACAAGAAGAATAGCTTTATTGCCAGTTCTCCTTATGTATACTAAAATGGAATGAAGAATAGTTAGAATTTTTTTATTTATTACTCCCATAAAAGAGAGGAGGAAATACTGTCCTTTTTAGGGGCAGTAGCTCTTATGAAACTAGAGAATATGAAAGAAATAACTTTCCCAATTAGTGACAATAATGACTGGGCAAAAAAAGCAGAAGAGTCTTTGAAAGGCAAAAGTATTGAAAACCTTTACAAATCTACATATGAGAAGATTCAAATTAAGCCCCTCTATACAAAGGAGGACCTGGACCCAAACGGTTTATCCCAATATCCAGGAGAGTCGAACTATAGTCGAGGAATTGAAAGAGTTGGTTACAAACTGAATAGCTGGCATATTGCGAATAAATTACCTTATAAAACGCTAGATCAGTTAATAGAAAAATCGGGATTGGCTTTTTCAGCTGGGCAGAATGCGCTAGCATTTGACGTAACAGAGGAAGTGTTTTCGGATAAGGACTGCTTAAAAAAACTACTCAAAGAATTTTCAGCGCTAGGGACAATGAGTATTCATACAAAAGAATTTTTTATTCCGTTTATGAAGGTGGTTTTGGAACAACAAAGTGAAACAGGTAAGATGACTGGTTTTATTGGTTCTGACCCTATTGCAGAGGCAGCAACAAAAGGAAGTTTTAATCAAGGGGAAAAAGAAACTTTTAATCAATGGCTTGAAAGTGTTAAGGAAGCTGATTCCTCAATGCCAAATGTTAAAACCATCCTTGTTGATACAGCTCTTTATCAAAATAGTGGGGCCAATGCCGTTCAGGAAGTGGGGATTGCACTTGCGACAGGTATTTACTATGTCCAAAAGCTGTTAGATAACGGGTGGGAACTAGAGAAAGCGCTTAAAAAAATCGTCTTTCATTTTGCAGTTGGTGCAAACTTTTTCATGGAAACAGCTAAGCTTAGAGCTGCAAGGATTCTATGGGATAAGGCAATGGAAGCCTATGGAGCTGATGAGGGGTCACGTAAAATGGTGATTTCAGCAGAAACTTCGCAATTAACGAAAACAGTTTATGACCCATACGTAAACTTGCTCCGTGCTGGAAATGAAGCTTTTTCTGCTGTACTTGGTGGAGTGCAGTATCTAAGTGTAGGGACACTAGATGAGGCAGCTGGAGAAAGTTCTGCCTTTTCTGAGCGAATCGCCCGCAATACACAGCTAATTTTAAAAGCAGAAGCTCATCTCGAAAAGGTAGCTGACCCTGCTGGTGGCTCCTATTATGTTGAAGCACTGACTAAAGAAATAGCTACAGAGGCTTGGGCATTTTTTCTCGAGATTGACAATCAAGGAGGAATTGTTGAGGAATTAAAAGCAAACAACCTTCAAAAGAAAATAGCTGATGTAAGAGTTCAAAGGGAAAAAGATGTATTTATGAGGAAACAAAGCATCATCGGTACGAATGTTTATGCAAATGTAGCTGAAAAGGCAAGTTTTAAAGGGGAAAGTAAAACGATAGCCTCTTCAGCAGAGTTCGAAGGGTTGGAGACTAAGAGACTAGCAGAACCTTACGAAATTCTCCGCAATAAAGCAAGGGAAATTGGGGAGAAAAGTGGAGCCTATCCAACTGTTGGCTTAATTTGTCTTGGAGAATTAAAAAAACATAAAGCTCGTGCCGATTTCATTCAAGGGTTTTTGTCAGCGGGTGGAATTGAAACCTCAAGAAGTGTTGAATTATATGACACTAAGGCTGTCTTTGAATTCATTCGGTTGTCTATTTTAACTCATTTCTGCATATGTGGCGACAATAGTCAGTATGCAGAAATTGGTGTAACCCTTGTGAAAGAAATAGAATCTAAATTTCCTGAAGTGAAGCTTAGCCTTGCGGGTAACCCCGATTCAGCAATGAGGAAAGAATTTTCTGATGCTGGGATTCAACAGTTTTATCATTTAAATAGCAATAACTATCAACTTCTTGCTCATTTATTGAAAGAAATGGAGGTGGCTCTCGGTGCCAAATAAGCCTGATTTTAGCAAAGTCTCTCTTTTTGCAGAAGAAAAACCTTCTTCCTCAGAAGATTGGAAGAGCAAAGTAGAGGCAGAAGTTGGTCAGACCATTGATGAACTCCTTTTTGAAACAAACGAGGGGATAAAGTTGAAGCCACTGTATACGAAGGAAGATCTTGAGGGCTTGTCTCATGTAGATGACAAGCCGGGCTTGCCCCCGTATACGCGTGGACCTTACCCAACCATGTATGTGAATCGGCCATGGACGGTTAGGCAATATGCTGGATTTTCAACGGCAGAGGAAAGCAATGCTTTCTACCGGCGCAATCTTGCCATGGGGCAAAAAGGTCTATCTGTTGCGTTTGATTTAGCCACACACCGTGGGTATGATTCGGATCATCCTCGAGTAGTTGGGGATGTTGGAAAAGCAGGAGTAGCGATCGACTCAATTCTTGATATGAAGATTTTATTCGATGGAATTCCACTCGATCAGATGTCTGTTTCCATGACAATGAATGGTGCTGTACTTCCGATAATGGCCTTTTTTATCGTAACGGCTGAAGAACAGGGAGTCTCACAAGAAAAATTGTCTGGAACCATTCAAAACGATATTTTAAAAGAATATATGGTAAGAAATACGTACATTTATCCACCAGAAATGTCGATGAAAATTATTGCAGATATTTTTGAATACACGTCCAACTATATGCCAAAGTTCAACAGCATTAGTATTTCAGGCTATCATATGCAAGAAGCTGGGGCTCCTGCTGATATTGAACTTGCCTACACGCTTGCAGATGGACTTGAATATGTAAGAACCGGCTTAGAGGCTGGTATTGATATTGATTCTTTTGCACCAAGATTGTCCTTTTTCTGGGCTGTTGGAATGAACTATTTTATGGAAGTTGCAAAAATGCGGGCAGCTCGCCAAATCTGGGCGAAAATGATGAAATCTTTTGATCCGAAGAATCCCAAATCGATGGCACTGCGAACTCATTCGCAAACGTCTGGTTGGAGTCTAACCGAACAGGATCCTTATAATAATGTCATACGCACTCTTATTGAAGCACATGCGGCTGCTATGGGGCATACGCAATCTCTCCACACGAATGCACTTGATGAGGCGATTGCGTTGCCAACAGATTTCTCAGCGCGAATTGCCCGTAACACCCAGTTGTTCTTACAAGAAGAATCCGGTATTACAAATGTGATTGATCCATGGGGCGGAAGCTATTATGTTGAGACCCTAACAAAGGAATTAGTTGAGCGTGCCTGGAGTCATATCGAAGAAATTGAAGAGCTCGGTGGAATGGCGAAGGCAATTGAAACAGGGCTTCCAAAAATGAAAATTGAAGAGGCTGCTGCGCGTCGTCAGGCACAAATTGACTCTGGAAAGGAAACAATTGTTGGGGTTAACCAATATCAAACAACTGATGAGGAGCCATTAGAAATTCTAGATATTGATAACACTGCCGTACGACTAAAGCAAATTGAACGCTTGGAACAATTAAAGGCAACTAGGGACCAAGATAAAGTGAAAGAGGCGTTAGAAGCACTGTATGAAGCAGCAGAGTCTGGGAAAGGCAACCTTTTAGAACTTGCTGTTCAAGCTGCAAGGGTTCGAGCCACTTTAGGTGAAATTTCTGATGCGGTTGAGAAAGCTGCTGGAAGGCATAAAGCAACGATTCGCTCCATCACGGGGGTTTATAGCTCCTCTTATTCCAATGAAGAAGAAATGGCTATAGTAAAACAGATGACTGATGAGTTCCTTGAAAATGAAGGAAGAAGACCGCGAATCTTAATTGCCAAAATGGGTCAGGATGGCCATGATCGTGGTGCAAAAGTGGTATCAACGGCATTTGCCGATCTAGGGTTTGATGTCGATATTGGCCCACTGTTTCAAACACCTGAAGAAACGGCCATGCAAGCAGTGGAAAACGATGTCCATGTAATTGGAATTAGCTCTTTAGCGGCAGGCCACAAAACACTCGTTCCTCAGCTTGTTAACGAGCTGAAAAAGCTAGGACGCGAAGATATTGTCATTGTTGTAGGAGGAGTCATTCCAGCAAAGGATTACCAATACCTTTACGACCAAGGAGCAAGTGCAATATTTGGCCCAGGGACCGTCATTCCCGTTTCAGCCCAAAAGGTTATTAAAACGATTTACGAACGGTTAGGTTATGAGGAAGTGACTCCTTAAATGGGAAGGTTTATAAAAAAAACAAACCGTAGAGATATTGATGCGATGATGCTTGCCGAGGATATCCTTGAAGGAAACAGAATATCCTTGGCGCGTGGCATCACGCTTGTAGAAAGTAATTCAGAGCATCATTTCCATGAAGCGCAGAAAATGCTTGAAAGGCTACTTCCAGAAACAGGAAGGGCAATCCGAATTGGAATCACTGGGGTACCAGGTGCAGGGAAAAGTACGTTTATCGAAGCCTTTGGTAGCTATCTCTGTAGCAAAGGATTAAAGGTTGCGGTGCTTGCCGTTGACCCTACTTCTAGTTTGACGGGTGGGAGCATCTTAGGAGATAAAACCCGGATGGAAAGGTTAGCAAGAAACCCTAAAGCATTTATTCGTCCGTCTCCATCGGGGGGGAAGTTGGGCGGCGTTCACCGAAAGACGAGAGAAACGATGCTTTTGTGCGAGGCAGCTGGTTTTGATGTTATTTTAGTGGAGACCGTCGGTGTTGGTCAGAGCGAGGTCATTGTTAGAGATATGGTTGATTTCTTTATGCTCCTAGTGTTAACTGGTGCAGGTGATGAGCTTCAAGGTATGAAAAAGGGAATAATGGAATTGGCAGATGCAGTTATTATCAATAAAGCAGATGGAGCGAATGAAATTGTTGCTAAGAAGACTAAAGGGGAATACAATCGTATCCTCCATTTCCTACAACCCGCTACAAAGGGGTGGCAAACAAAAGCGCTAATGTGTTCCTCGCTCAAAGAAACTGGCATCTCTGAAATATGGGATATGATTTTAACGTTTGAAAGAACGACAAAAGATTCTGGCGTCTTTTCAGATCGTAGGCGACTGCAAATGAGAGAATGGATTCATTCAATGATTGTTGATCAGTTACAAATGAGCTTTTTTCATGATGCAAGAATCAAAGGTCTCCTCCCTAAAATTGAAAATGAAGTGATCTCTGGGACTAGACCAGTCGCCGCAGCCGTGGATGAGCTGTTTGATGTTTATTATCAAAGAGATTAGTATGAAATGCAGTGCTAGATTCCTCGGTTTTATTGGAATCGACAGCACGAAGCGTTTCGGGATTTTCGATATCTATCGGATATTTACGGGACGACGTTTTTTTGACTAGTTATTGAATAGTTTATAAAAATTTAGCTGTTCTAGTAATAGCAGTAATGTGCGTGAATTCCTATGGGATTCACGTTTTTTTTTTGAATAGGTGTTTCTATTCCAGCATTGTTCATGGACAAAACGATTGGGAGTAGCAAGGAAAATGTCTATGAGCCCACCGCTCAAGGACAAAAAGACAGGGAAGTAGCAGGAAAATGTCTATGAGCCCACCTCTCAAGGACAAAACGACTGGGTGAAGGAGAGAGAATGTCTATGAGATCACCGCTCAAGGACAAAAAGACAGGGGAGCAGAAGAAAAATGTCTATGAGACCACTACTCAAGGACAAAA